>Ga0075358_1000031_pt1 | contig 8722 bp, 8 predicted proteins | sample WestPond_TuleA_D_FD_120078 | JGI IMG/M metagenome (GOLD analysis project Ga0075358, IMG submission 120078) | Natural and restored wetland microbial communities from the San Francisco Bay, California, USA, that impact long-term carbon... | ecosystem: Environmental > Terrestrial > Soil > Wetlands ... | reverse complement strand
CCTGATATTCACCTGCCTCTGCCTCGTCGGTGTCGGTGTATCGTATGTGCGGGGGACCATCCATGCTGCATAAATCCGCACATTCAGGGTAATTACGGCAGGTTTCGTGAAAGATTTTTTTAAAAGATAATTGCGCAGGTTACTCAGGCGTGATGCCCTTTGGCCTTTTTTCTCAAAGCTTCCGTATAATGATGGCGCAGCTCCGCAGTTTCTTCGGGAGAGAAATCGGTTTTCTTCGTTGCATGAAGATGCTTTTCCATCTGTTTTACGATATGTTCTGCTTCAAGATACTGTTCAACTTCCAGGTAGGCCGGCGCTTTGACAACCTCGTGGGCGTGCCCGCAGATCGGGCAGAGCTTCCATTTCTGGAAACGATCTACGTACGTGAAGGTCCTGCAGGACGGGCACCGGATAATGAGGTACATGACAAAGAGGTGATGCGTGTTATCCTGATAAAAATATATCGGCTGATTGTTATAATTACGGGTGTGGAGGTGCAGGTCATATTGTTACTACAGAATTTTTTTAAAAAAAACTGTTCTCGCAAAGAGGTTAGGGGTACCCGCAAAAAAGACCCGAAGGTGAAGATATTGCTCATAAAGGATACGTACCGAAACTCCTTTATCATCGGATCGTCTCATAGAGCTGGTACTATGGAGCAGATTCAGGTCATGGGTGTGCAGGGGCTCCCCCTCATTCATGCAGGTGACGATATTGCGGTGATGATTTGTGAAAGGCTGCCGCTGCTGGAAGGCGATATTCTCTGCATTGCCTCAACAATATACTCAAAATCAAAAGGTTATACAAAACCTCTTGCAACCATCACACCATCAGAACGGGCAGAGCGGCTTGCGAACCTGAACGGCGAAGACCCCCGGTTCGTCCAGGCAGTACTTGATGCATCGTCAGATATTATCATGGAACACCCGTTCATCCTCTCTGAACTTGCCTTCGGCCATATTGGGGTCAGAGCCGGTGTCGACCAGAGCAATATCGAGGATGGGATGGTGATCTTCCTTCCACCGGATCCAATGAAAGCTGCACAGGAACTTCGGGAACGCATAAGAAACCTGATTTCCCGGGAGGTTGGTGTCATCATCACCGACACCTGCGGCAGATCATTCCGCCGCGGACAGACCGGTAACGCAATCGGGTGGAGCGGATTTTGTGCAATCCGGGACTTCCGGGGAGATACCGATCTGTTCGGGCATGTCCTCAAGATAACTGAAGAAGCGGTAGTGGATGAGATAGCGGGTTTTGCAAACTTTGTGATGGGCGAAAGTAATAATGGTGTCCCGGCGGTCGTCTTCCGCAACTGCCCAAAATGGTCAGGTCACGACAATCTCTATTTCCGGAATGATGAAGATATCACAAAACGTGTGCTGAAAAAAGAATGGTGCCATTAAATTATGATAAAAAAATATACCGTTAAAATAGCGGGAAGTTACAATTTCGTTGCGTACATGATATCCAGGATCAAAATGATAATACCAACCACTGCTGCGACTGCCATCACGGTTACTGGACTGATATGAACAGCCCGCCGATCTTCACTCTCGTAATAGTTGACGAGACCGGCTGAGGAGAGTAATCTGCCACCTTGTTTCTTTGCCATGCAAATATATTTCGTTTTTCAATATATAAAGAAGAGTTACGGCGTATGAAAAACATCCCGCTCATGGTTTCCGGACAAGCATTCATCGGGGAGGATCTTGTACTCAGGCCGGTCGATATTGTTATAGAGAGCGGTGTGATTACAGCGATAGAAGATAACCCCAGGGCACCTGGGATATGGATCTGCCCGGCATTTTTTAATGCGCATACACATCTCGGGGATACCATTGCAATGGACTGCGGCATGGAAGGAGATCTCGAGTCCCTTGTCACCCCACCTGACGGACTGAAACACCGCCTGCTGGCAGCTGCTTCGCATCAGGAGCTGGTCACGGGGATGCGTGCGAGTATACAGGGAATGATAGCCGGGGGTACGGCCGGTTGTGCAGATTTCCGTGAAGGCGGGGTTGGCGGAGTGTCACAACTCAGAGAAGCAGCTGAGGGGTTGTCATTCCGGTCGTTCATATTCGGGCGTGACGGGGGTGAAGCAGTGGCTGAGGGACTGGGGATCAGCAGTACACGGGATATACATGATGCTGATTCGCTGGTAGCAGAGGCACGATATGCAGGGAAAAAAATTGCCCTGCATGCCGGTGAACGGGATGCTGCAGATGTTGATAGGGCACTGGCTCTCGACCCGGATCTTCTCATTCACTGCACCCATGCAACAAAAAAACAACTCCGCGAATGTTCGGACAGACAGATTCCGATTGCAGTCTGTCCCCGGTCCAACTGGATACTCGGGGTTACCTCATCAGCACACCACCCTCCCCTTAAGATTATGCAGGAACTGGGCTGCATAATTGCTCTTGGGACTGACAATGTGATGTTTGTGCCTCCGGATATGTTTTCTGAGATGGCGTTTACTTCCGCGGTGTACCGGATTGATCCAAAAATCCTGCTTCGTGCTGCAGTTTGGGGATCTGAGCTGACCGGGACCTCATTTTTTATCAGGACAGGCGTCAGGGCAAATCTGTTCACTATGGATCCTGCACAATCCTCTCTTCATTTCAGCCGCGATCCCGTTACATCTATCATAAAAAGGGCTTCTTATTGCAAAATAAGCCATAACGTTTTTAATTTGTAAATCCAATAAAAGAGGCATGTTTGTTGTGGGTGATGCCAGTGTTTACTAACATACTTGTCGCACTAGATGGATCGGAGGCAAGCCAACGCGCGCTTATCCGGGCCGCTGATGAAGCGAAATTATGGAATGCAAATCTCCATGTCATATATGTAGTAGAGACTGGATTATTCTCTTCCCTCCCCCTGGATAATACCGTTGAAATCATGTACAGCGTTCTCGAAAAAGAGGGGAATGAGGTGCTGGAGAGAGCAAAAAAGTTCGGTACTGACAAGGGTATCTCCGTTTTCACCCACATGGAACAGGGACATGCCGGAAGCGAGATTGTTGCCCTTGCAGAACGGGAAAAAATCGACCTCATTATGGTCGGTTCTCATGGTAAGAGTAATACTGATCGCCTGCTCATTGGCAGTGTCGGCACATTTGTTGTAACCCACAGCCCAGTATCGACCATGGTGGTGAGATCATAACAGAGATGGTTGTCAAAGACTACATGACGTCTGACGTAGTTCACGTCGAAATCCCGGGAAACCGTGATGATGTCTTAAAAATACTTAAACGAACAGGAATCTCCGGTGTCCCCGTAATCAAGAACAATAAGATCGTTGGCATCATCACGCGAAAGGACCTGTTGAGAAAACCCGAAGAGGTCCAGCTCGGGCTCCTGATGACACCCAAACCCATCACCATTAAACCGGATACCGATATACGGGAGGCTGCCCGCATCCTGATCACCCGCCACATCCGCAGGCTCCCCGTTGTGGAAGATGGTCACCTGGTCGGTCTCCTCTCAGTTGCAGATCTCATGCAGGCAATCGCCAAGCTCAAGATAAAAGATGAGATCAAGGATACGTATACCAGCCTGACATTCGCACTCTGGGAAGAGACACCCCTGCCGGTTGTCGGAAGAGTGATGGAAATATCCGGTGTGGATGCAATCCCCATCCTTGATGCCGAGAACCGGCTGCAGGGTATCATCTCTGAGCGGGACCTCATCAGGAGTTCAAGTATTGAAGATAGTGTCGGTGTAAGTGATTTCTCCAATGGCACTGATGACGATGAATGGACCTGGGAAAGTATCCGGGACAACCACACCATCAGTTTCGGTATATCAAAAGTCCAGCTCCCGAACCGCCCGGTAAAACTTGCCATGGTGAAGAATGTGCTCGCTGTTCCCGTAAATGCTGAAGTTAGTGAGTGCGCACTTAAGATGCGTCGTGCCCGAGTGGATCAGATTCCCGTTGTGAACGGGGATAAACGTCTCGTTGCAATGCTCTATGACCGGGACCTTATCAGGGCTCTCTGCCAGGATCCGGCAGAATAAAAACCTTTAAATTTCTCCATATCATTTAATAGCACAAAGCGCTTTTAAAAAAGGATTTTAGCGTTTATTTGTTTTTGAGGTGTCAATATGCCTGAACAGTACCAGGAGTCCATGAAAGGGACGACAACCATTGGTCTCGTTTTTTCCAAGGGTGTGATTCTCGCTACCGAGAAAAGGGCGACCATGGGCTACATGATCGCAAGCAAGAAAGCAAAAAAAGTATACCAGGTTGCCGACCGGATCGGTATGACGACAGCTGGCGGAGTCGGTGATGCCCAGCAGCTCGCCCGTATCCTGACGGTAGAGTGCAATCTCTACCAGATTCGCAGGTCACGCCCAATTACTGTTGGAGCCACAGCAACGCTGCTCTCAAATTACCTGAACCAGAACCGGTACTTCCCGTACTATGTCCAGCTCCTTGTGGGCGGGATTGATGAGACTGGCCCGAGCGTTTACTCGGTAGATGCAATGGGTGGCGCGACAAAAGAAGAAGAGATCGTTGCGACCGGTTCAGGTTCTCCGATGGCGTATGGTGTACTTGAGGACCGGTTCCTGCCCAAAATGAGTGAAGATGAGGCGATCGACCTTGCAGTCCGGGGACTGAAATCTGCAATGAAACGCGATGCAGGATCAGGTGAAGGTATACACGTCGTGGTAATCACGAAAGACAAGTATGAGGAGTTAAGTGAGGACAAGCTCAAGAAGTATCTTGCCAAATCTCCTGCATGATCTTTTTTTATTAGGATGACTTTTTTATGCTGATTGAAGAACGGCTCAAAGAGCTTAAAGATAAGATTAACGAGAAAGTGCCGAGCGGCATTACGGTTACGCAGGTTGAATTCGAAGGACCCGAGCTTGTCATCTACACGGACGACCCGAAACGGTTTGCAGATGAGGCTGACTTAATCAAAATTCTCGCCCGCGACCTGCGCAAAAGGATTGTTGTCCGACCTACAATACTCGAAGATCCGGAAAAGGCATACAATGAAATCAAGTCTGTAGTACCGGACACCGCAGGAATAACCGATATCTTTTTTGACGCAGATACCGGTGAAGTCCTGATAGAGGCGGAAAAACCCGGTGTTGTCATAGGGAAGAACGGGGCTACGTTACGGGAGATCACCAAACATATTGGCTGGACACCCAAAGTTGTCCGGACACCTCCTATCGAAAGTTCGACCGTCAAACAGGTCCGTCAGTACCTGCGCTCCGTAAATGAGGAACGAAAGCAGTTCCTCCGCACTATCGGCAGGCGTATACACCGGGATATACCGGGAAAAGACGATTCCGGCAAAGATACGGTAAAAAAGGACCAGTGGGTCAGGGTCACCATGCTCGGGTGTTGCCGTGAAGTTGGGCGTGCTGCATTCCTGCTTACGACCCCCAACAGCCGTGTACTGATTGATTGCGGGGAAAAACCGGACAACTCAAACGGGACTCCCTATCTCTACGTTCCCGAGATTCATCCGCTCGCCCAGCTCGATGCCGTTGTTCTGACTCACGCTCACCTCGACCACTGCGCACTTATTCCTCTCCTGTACAAATACGGTTACGAAGGTCCGGTCTATTCAACACCGCCAACCCGTGACCTCTCGGCCATGCTCCAGCTCGATTACCTTGACGTGATCCACAAGGAAGACCGGAAAGTCCCCTACTCCTCCAATGAGGTCAAGACCTATATCCGGCATTCAATTACGCTTAATTATGGGAGCGTGACGGATATCGCACCGGATATCAAACTCACCTTTCACAATGCCGGTCATATCCTGGGCTCGGCAATTGCGCACTTTCATATCGGGGACGGTTTGTACAATATCGCATTTACCGGCGATTTCAACTACAGCAAAAGCCGCCTTTTCAATCCGGCTATCAACCAGTTCCCCCGGCTTGAGGCACTCTTTATGGAGAGCACGTATGGGGGTTCCAATGATTTCCAGCCTGCCCGTTCCGATGCAGAGGCGAAGTTATACGAGACTATCAATACCGTGCTCTCCCGTGGCGGCAAGGTGATCATCCCGGCGTTCTCTGTCGGGCGGTCCCAGGAAGTCATGCTCGCCCTTGAAGAAGGGATGCGTCTTGATAAAATCCCGAAAGGGAAGATCTATCTTGACGGCATGATCCGCGAGGCAACGGCAATCCACACAACGTATCCCGAATACCTGAATACTGAACTCCGCAACCTGATCTTCCGCGAAGGTATGAACCCGTTCCTGGCCGAATGTTTCCAGCAGGTGGACAGTCAGGAACTGCGTGAAAAAGTGATGAATGGCGATCCATGCGTGATAATTTCTACCAGTGGTATGCTGAACGGTGGTCCGGTAATGGAGTATCTCCAGAACCTTGCACAGGACGAGAAGAATGCTCTGGTTTTTGTCGGGTACCAAGCAGATGGCACCTATGGGCGGCGTATCCAGAAAGGGTGGCGCGAGGTGCCTATGGGGCGCAAAGGTACCATTACCATCAACCTTGAGATCGTTACTATTGACGGTTTTTCCGGTCATTCGGACCGGCGCCAGCTGATGAACTATATCGGTCAGATCCAGCCGCGTCCGGAAAAGATCTTCTGCATCCACGGCGATGAGAATAACACCATCGACCTCGCCAGTTCTATCTACAAACGGTATCATATCGAGACGCACTCTCCGATGAACCTTGAAACGTACCGCATGGCCTGAGGGTTCTCATGAGAACCCGGCTATCCAGCTTTTTTGGTATTTTTGCCGTTATGGCACTTTCCAATGCCATTGTCCCGGTGCTCCCGGCTTATGCGGAGGGATCTGCCCTCCAGGGATTCATCTATTCCGCATATTTTCTCGGAGCTTTTGCAGCCACACTCCCGGCAGGTATCCTGTCAGACCGGTATGGTCGTGTTCCAATCCTGCGGTCCGGGCTCGTGATTACGGTTATAAGCGGGCTTCTTTTGTCGGTTCTGACGGCCCCGTTTCCGGTGATTGCCATCCGCATTTTGGAAGGAGTCGGGGCGGGATTCTTTGCGGCAGCTTCACTGGCCTACGTCAATTCACTTCCGGACCATGAAAAAAAGAGCGGATATTTCATGGCATCACTCAACGCAGGACTTGTTATCGGGCTGGTTTTTGCCGGGTGGCTTGCAGCACATATGCCGGACCCGGCAACCGGGATATTTGTATTTGCGGGACTCTCTATTATTCCGGCTGCAGCAAGTTTTTTTATCAGGGAAACATCTGCAGTTGCTCCCAAAGGGGATTACCGGGCACTTGTTTTTCTCCTGAAAGATTATCGCTGGTTATGGTACTCAGCAGTAATCCTCATCGGTATAACCGGCGTGGTTACATCACTCTATCCAAAATTTTCCGGCTATTCACCGGATAGCGTGGGCATCTGGATTTCACTGATGAGTATTGCAACTATTGCCAGTGTTCTTGTCGCATCCCGGCTCTCATTACCACCGGTTCTGACGATCAGGTGGTCTGCAGTTCTCATGGTTATCGCGGTCATGGTTTCATACTTCTCTCCGCTGGGTTTTATCCTGATCGGAATCGGTGCCGGGATTGTGATGATTGCGCAGATGTCTTTTCTTGCACAGGCAAAGGGCCATCAGGGAGTTGCCATGGGATTATTCTCAACGGCAACCTATCTGGGAATGACTTTACTTCCCGTCATTACCGGAGTACTGGCAGATTCGGCCGGTTTTTTTTTCGCTTTTTGTGTAACTGCTCTCTTTGCGGGGACTGTTTTTCTTACGATTGAGCGATGCGAATGCACGTTGCACAGGACACAGTAGTCGTCATGCGAAAAAAACAATACATTCATCTGCGATCAAAGGAAATTTCGTCATGATATTATGAAATCAAAGGCACTATTACTGATTTTTCTTCTCATCCTCGTGAGTATACCGGGGGTCCATGGAGAAGATGCTCTTGATTGGTACACACGGGGACAGTACGCTCTTGGATTGGGGAATTATGCTGATGCCCTTGCCAATTTCGACAAGGCTCTTGCTCTTGACAAAAATTATGCCCTTGCTCTATCAGGAAAGGCAGTTGCCCTGAATGGCCTTGGGAATTATGCTGACGCAATCATTGCAGCGGAAAAGGCACTTGCCATAAAACCCTCTGACCAGAATGCCCTGAATGCACGAGCATTCGGCCTGCTTAAAACAGGACAATATGCAGAATCAGTAACGGCATATGATACACTCTTTTCGGTTGGTTTCGTCCGGGCCGATGCCTACTGCAACCAGGGTTATGCCTACCTTATGCTGAACAAATCTGAAAATGCGGTGATCTCCTTTGAAAAGTGTACAGCAATTGACCAGTCAAATCTTGATGGGTGGAATCAGAAAGGTCTCGCACTTATGAATCTCGGTAAATACCAGGATGCCCTGAATGCCTACGATGAGGCAACCACCATCACGGTCAAGAATGCTGAACTCTGGAACAACAAGGGATTAGCGTATGCAGCCCTGGGAAGGTACCAGGACGCACTCCAGAGCTTTAACAAGGCGCTGGGATTAAAACCGGACTTTGCTGACGCACTGAAGAATAAGGAGAGCGTGATAGGAAAGGTACAGGTAGTTACTTTTTCAGGGACTGCCACCCCGACGGTAACCATTAGTCGTATCGGAACGTTTTTTACGACGGTGACTCCTTCCCCGCTCCCAACTGAGGTTACACCCCAGGTCACGGTTACTGGAGAGCCACAAAAAACCTCGGTCCCGG
>Ga0075358_1000030_pt1 | contig 8851 bp, 17 predicted proteins | sample WestPond_TuleA_D_FD_120078 | JGI IMG/M metagenome (GOLD analysis project Ga0075358, IMG submission 120078) | Natural and restored wetland microbial communities from the San Francisco Bay, California, USA, that impact long-term carbon... | ecosystem: Environmental > Terrestrial > Soil > Wetlands ... | reverse complement strand
GCGCAGGTCGTGGGCGGCCCCGATGGTGGTGTGGAGGGCTCCGAGGAGATCCACCGCTAGTTACTCGCGGGGTAGGGAGGAAAGTTCAGGGGGCAGGGCACCACCGCCTGGAGGAAGCACGACGCTGATTCCACCTTCGGGTGCCGGGGGAGGCACTGGAGCTACTTCCAACATGGCCTCGAGTGGCACCTGCGTCTCGTTCGGTGGAATGTTCATCCTGCGGCCGCCCGGTCCGATGACGGACTTTCCTTGGGTGGTGATAAACACGTTGGCCACACCGGCCTGGACGGGAGCGTCGGGGATCCCAGGCACTGGAGATCCTTGGCTCGGTACGATCACAGGGATCACGGAGGGGGGTGGTGGCAGGCCGAGGGCGGACGTAGCGTCGAGGGGGCGAGCTACCGGAGGTGGAACTGGTGCTGGGACGGGACGAGGCGCCGGGGAGGTGACGGCAGGCAGGCGCGACAGAGAGTCGTGGATCACGTGGTGGAGGATCTGCCCCATGATGGCGAAGATCTTGATGTTGGTCTCTCGGATAGCCAGGGGGGTGACGGAGTTCGCCACATCGTACTCGAGATTGACCATTTCCTCTCGGGCAATGCGGATAAGCTCTGGGAGTTGTTTGCTACTCATGGGGATCCTTTCTCATTGGTCATCCTTTGGAAAGAATGACTTAAAACGGTTCGTGAAGGCATCGGCGTCGGCCTCGAGGTTGGCGAGGACGGGATCTGTGGTTTTGTCGGTGGAGGACGTCATGCGTGACTTGAGAGACTGGGCAGTCGGCAAGGCGGGCTCGATCACCTCCGAGGTTTTCGAAGGTTTGATAGCGAGAGCCGTTTCAGCAGAGGCGCTCGTGGGCAACTCGTTTTTCTTACCGAGGATCACCTTCTTCTGGCCTTCGAGCCACTTCGACTTGCGCTTCTCATACTCCGACATGATCTCGGCTAGGGTCATGCGCTGGGCGGCGGTCAACTGATCGAAGAAGGCCTGCTGCTGTTCGTCCGACAGGTTCTCGAGCAGGGCCGACATGAGCATGAAGGACTTGTCTTCCTCTGGTAAAACCGGCCGCCCGGCGACACGGTTGATGATGACGGGGAGGAGGGCAGACAGCTTCGACATGGCGTCCTCCTTCATGGCCACGTTGGCCTCAGCGTCGCGCTCCATGAGGCGGCGCTTGGTGGCGTCGTTCATGGTGTCTTGCATGAGGACCATGAAGTCGAGTTGTTGCTCGGCGTAGTGCTGGTTGGCCGCCGAGAGACGCTCCATCTCCTTTTGCATCATCTGGATCTGGTAGCCGGTCGCCACGGTGGACGTTCGCATGACGGCCTCGAGATGTCGCATCGTCTGCGAGACGAGACCCTTCTCGGTCGGAGGCTCGGAGGGAGAGATGTTGCGCTCGTCGATGTCTTCTTCGTGTGGCGATACGCGGAAGATCTTTCGGGGGACGTAGGTCTTGTCGGCTGGGAAATAGGCGTAAATGGCGTATTTTTGCACCCCGGAATTCTGGTCGTTGGCATCGCGCTGGGCGGCCGCGGCGATCTGGTGGAGTAGGGGATCGGTCTCCTCTTCAGCTCCCTCCTCGATTTTTACGGGGAATGCAGCGACGTCCCCTTGGGCCTGGTTAGAGATGTTGAGGTGCTTTAGGACGACCTTCTGACACCGACCATGCATCTTCATGTCGGGGAACGCTACTTCCCGGCGAACCCACTCTTGGATCTGCTGCTCGATGACTCCTGGCGATTCGCTGCGCATGCGTCTTCGAGGACGAAGTTACGTCGTTCGACCACTAGGCGTCAACTGTTTATTTGCAGGTTGACTCTGCGTTCTTTTTTATAAGAATTCTGAGATCTACTAGCGAACGCCAGTCAATTTTCCGAGCTTTCGGCCGGCCAGATTGCGGGCTTTCTTGATGGTCTCGTAGTCCTTGTGGACGACGGACTTCTTGGGTTTGTCCATGGCTCGCTTGCCGGCAGCGTGGTAGGCGCGGTTGAGCTTGGTGTACTCGCGGCGAGCGGCGGCGATCTTGGTCTTCTTGCTGATGGCTGGCATGGGGGCTCTCCTTGTTCGCGATCTTATCGGATGTACACGTTGATGGGCAGTCCGCCCGGGCGACTGCCGGAGGTGTTCACGTCTTTTGCTGGCGGAGTTCCTACTGCCTGGGTTGGCGGCATGGCCCGGACGTGGCTTACACTACCGGCGTTCACCTCGATGGCGAGGCCGTGCACCTCGCACTGGTCAGCAGGTGAGGCGACTACGCCGGGGAAGAAGCTCTCGCCCGTGGAGGTGGTGAGGGCGACCGAGGAGGGCTCTTTGGGAGCATTGTCGGTCTGCACCGCTGGATAGGACTGGTCGGCGGGATTGACGGTTCCGGGGTTCGCATGGTCGGACATGGGGTGGGAGTCTATCAGATCTTGGGGGGGATTGACCGGCGGGTCCATTAACGCAACAAGTTTCTCACCAGTCTTGAGCACTCGTTCGCCATGTTGGTCACGTTTTTTCGAGGTCGGTCGCTATAAGGCGAGACGTTGATGCTTTGCCATTCCTTCGGAATCGACTCTTCGATTCGAGTCGAGATCCATCGGTGGATCAGGAGCTCTACCGTCTGGCTGTCGTGCCAGCCACCGCCGGCGCTTGGTTGCAGCTCCGTGGCCTCAGCGTCCCCCATGGTGAAGGTTCGGACGAGCTGGCCCGGGAAATGGGCGTACTTGAAGGGAGCATCGCCTTGGAAGACCACTGGGGGTCTTCCTGTTCTCTGAATACCCTTGAATATTGCCCGGGCGAGCTCTTGTACAGCAGCCAGTCGAAGCTCATTGACGTGCGTTGCAGCCTCTTCTTTGGCACTTTTGATTAGCTTTTTCGACTCGTCGTTTTTCTCTGGATCGAAGCCGAACGACTGCTTGGCACAGCCCGATCCGACCCGGTAGGTCTTGCCGCTCTCCACGTCTTCGACGACGTACACGACGGCATGCTCGGCGCCGCAGCGGTCGCAGACGTGGCCCGAGCCCGGCTCGAGCGGCATGCGCTTGCCCGATAGCCAGTCGACTGGCCGGAGGTCGTAGTAGTCGATGACCCTGTACTTGGACATGTCAAAAAGCCAGGGTCTGCGACCCGATAGAGTCGTCCGACTGGGTGTGATCCTGGTGCTCGGACAGGATCTGCAATTGCTTCTCGCCGAGGGGATCCCACGCAAGGGTGGTCATCGATCTGTCCGGCACTTCCCAGCCGCTCTCGCGCATGAACTTCGAGATCTTGACGAGGGCTTCGTCGGACAGGACGGTGTCGACGGTGGTCTGCGACTTGTGCTCCTCGCAGTAGCCGAGATGCTCGAAGATGAGGCGAGACGGTGGGGCGGCACTCTTTTTTGGTCGCAGCTCGAGCACGGGCTGCCAGAGGGCGTCTTGGGGGCAGTCATCTTGGGAGCAAGGCATGGGTGACCTTTTAGAAGGGAACGTTTCGAGGAGGCAGCCGGCCCGACTTGGCTCTATCGAGGAGATCTTTCTTCCGTTCGTCGTGCTCGACCTGGCACGTGGTGACCATTTCACGAACGAGCGGCCGCTGGATGGCCTGCATGGGGGGCTCGAGGTTGAAGCCGACGACTTCTTCGAGCGGCCACAGGCGGCCGGGGTCGAGGTCTTCCCAGAGACCAGTGGACGGGATGGTCAGGTAGAGGGCCTCGAGCATGGAGCTGCACCGGTAGGGGCCGGTCAGGTTGAATCGCGTATTGATGGCGTCAAAGCGACCGTCGCCGGGCATGAGCCGAGGCTTTGACCCGCGCCGGCCGATCTGGATCCATCGTTCGTATTCCTGGGAGTCACTACCCCAGTTGGTCTCGATGAATTCGCGTAGTCCCGGGTTGGCCTCGAGCAGCGCCTCTATGGCCACTTCTTTTCGCGGGAACCTGGCGGGGATTACCTGATGGGTTCGAGAATCGCGCAGGATCTCGGTACCATCTTTTCGGGAGTCGAATTCATACTCGCCGGTGTGCCGGCAGTCGGAGGATTCGATCTCGCGGTACTCGTCCATGAACGGAGACAGATCTCGGATGTGTACCCCGCGGGCATCCTTGGCGATGCCCTGCAGGATGCGACCTTGGCGATCGATCTTCACCCGGCGTTTATTGCGGAGGGTAATCCAGGGCATGTTACCGACCTTCCTTCGATCGTCTCCAGGCGACTTCTTCGCACACACTGTCGAATTCGCGAGCTGCGTACTCGCCCAGGTACTTCTTGATGATAGAGCGAGCGAGGCTTAGATCAAGGACTTCAAGCTTAATGAGCTTTTTGAGATCTCCCTGATCTTTATCCCGGTTGGCGGCCATCTTGAGGGCAGCGAGATATTCGACTGTCACGACCCGCAGGGGCAGTCCGAGGTCGACGGCGCGATCGAGAGCGGCTTCGTAGAGGGGGGCGTAGTCGTCCTGCCTTACAATCACGTCGACTGGGTGTTTCTTGTGCTTCGTTTCGCAGGCGAATCCACCGAAGGCCAGGCGATGGAGTGGAACAAGATCGTGCAGGGGCTCTCTTGCCGCTACGTCCACGTCTCGGGTCAGTCGGTCGGAGCCGTAGATCTCCATGGCCACTCCACCTACCAGGGCGACCTCGATCCCTTGGGAGTGGGCCAGCTCAGCGATCTCCGAGATCGTATCCTCAATCTCTCTTGGATCGAGGAACTTGATCTTGTGAGGGTTCGGCATGTTACGCCGGATCCTCCCACCGCTTGAGCATGCCCTGGTACGAGAGGGCGCGCAGCCACGCGAGGGCTGTGTGGGAGAAGGGACGCTCCTTGACTCTTCGCTTGATGGCCCGGACAAGGATCCTGATCTTCTCCTCGTCGACTCCGATGTGGTGGTCGAGGCGACCTACCGGGTGCTCGAGGCCGTTCTCGTCGATGGCGTATAGCTCGATCACCTTGTCGGCTCGGCAGACGAGGAGGGCGGGGTGCTCGAGGTACGACGGCTCGTCAACTCGGATGGTGTCTTCGATGGTTACGTGTCCTGGCATGGTGATCCTTTTTCAGGTTGTCGGTAAGCTCGACATCGTCTGGGTAGTGGCTCTAGTGATATCGACTACCTTGGCGTCCCAGGATTTTCAAAACCACAACCATGAGCGACTGTGTCTGCGGTTAGGAGCACAATATCGCCCTCGTTTATCAAACCGCAGCATTTGCGACAGCAGTCGCAGCCTTCCATTTCCACAAGTTTATCAGCTGCAATTTCCCCCGTCTTAACGGCGTTGGAAAGTAATGCGATCAATTTAGCCACTGTGAGTTGTTTCATGATCTTAGCCGTACTTCTTGGCCCGCGACTGTGCGGCTCGCAGCTCTGCCTGGGCGAGCGGCATCTTGCGGTAGGTGGCGATGTCGAAGTCCGGGTGGTACTCGTAGTGGGCGAGATCTTTGATGGGCCCTTTGGGGGTGATGATGACCTTGTCCCCGAGCCACTCGCCGCCCTGGCTACGGACGTATTTTCCGACGACGGCGTAGGCGGCATGGTCGAGCTTCTTCGTCTCGGGATCGATGATGACGAGGTGGTAGGCGCGTCCCACCTGGTGCCAGTCGAGGCGCCCGGGGGCGATGCCCGACCGACCCTCGGCGTAGTGCTTGGCCGCTACCTCGGGGGTGTAGATGACAGCCTGGGTGGAGAGCTTGGCCGGGATCCCTCGGTTGCGGGCCCACCCGATAATCTCCACGACGTGCGTACGCGTGGAGGGCTCGAGGAGCTTCAAAGCCTTCATCTCGGCTGGCGAGAACGACAGCTCCAGGGAAGGAGCGGGGCTGCGCGCCCAGTTGGTGTCGGTCTCTCGGCGGAGCAGTAGATCCCATGCCATGGTTTGTTCCGTATCTATCCGGTTGAGACCCTTTAACGATACGTTCTGAAAAAGTGGTTGCGCAATTTGATAGCGTCTATGCTTCCAACCATATGCATTCCAACGAGAATTCCTTCTAAGTGGTCCAGAATTTCTCCATTCAAGCGGGCTTCGCCGCAGCGACATCCGAAGGTGATTGCTGCGCGTTCCATTTCATTAGCTGGCTTGTATCCGAGATCGCTCAAACCTGGAAAACCTTTGGGGAATTGTTGGGTTAGCGTAGAAATCAGCTCGTATACAGCGTTTTCGCTTTCCTCAAGTTCCAGAAGTTTTTTCATTTTTTCAATTCCTATAGTTTTGGAGGTGTCAGATTTTGGTGTCGGTCTCTCGGCGGAGTAGTAGATCCCAGGCCATGAGTTTTTCCTGTTCCAGAGATTGCAATCAAGTGCTGATCGTGACGTTGCCTTCTTCGTCGCGATGCACGGAGCCCGACTTCTCGAGCTGCTTCCACTCGGCATAGGCTTTGGGAGATCGGAGCAACGTCAAAAGAACGTCGCTCGGAGCATCAGGGTTGAGGGCAGCGATCACCTGGGCGTACTTGCTGGCCTTGTGGGCCTGCACTTCATCAAAGTTGGCAGGTTGCATGTAGGCAATGTTCCAACCAGCTCGAGTGCGGAACAAGATCTCCGAGTCTGCGAACAAGATTGAGCTTTGGGGGTCGTCGGGATTGAGATCGTAGAGGTCGAGATCTTGGGCTCGAGCCCTGGCTTGGAGGCTCTTTCTTTCGCCGCTGATGTAGCGGGCTACCAGCTCCTCGTCCGGCAGGTCGGACACGGGAACGAGTCCGTTTTGCCAGATTACGGATCGGTTGGAGCCGCGAAAGTCCCTGTGGGTCGCCCTCCAGGCACCCTCCTCGAGATCCTTTCGAGTGAGGTTTTGCAATCGGTAGCGAGGTAAGGGGGTTTTTCGTCGCATGAGAGTTAGCCAGCCTTTCTCAATCTTCTAAAATCAGCTCGACTACTTCCGGTATTTCTTCGGCAGGAAGTTGTCGTAGTTGCCTAGCTTGGCCTCTTCCTCGAACTCGTCCCGCCACGAGGCGGCGACTTTCCGTCTTACGCTCGGCGGAAAGACCAGGTGCCAGGGCTTGCCGAGGCTCTCCTTGGCGTACTTCTTGGCACCGGCCTCCGCCAGGTGCTCGAAGGCCACGGCAGCGAGATCGTGGTCGTACTTTCCCTGGGCCATTTTCGTGACCAGGTTCTTCAAGATGGGCTGGGTCATCTGGCGGTAGAGATCGCCGTCGGACTCGGTGGTCATCTTGAGATCTTCGGCAGCGGACTCGTCGTCTTCGTAGTACGGGTTTGACATGTTGTTTCTCGCTCGCTTTCTTCGATGCTACAGGTATTTCTCGGCGATGGCCATGATCCTCGACTTCTTCGCCTCGGCGCGGGCTCGCGAGATCCCGATGGCGACAGCCTGCTTGATGGGTCGGCCGGCCACGCGCTCTTCGGCGATGTACTTCGAGGCCTTCGCCCGATCCTTGCCGATGAGTCGAGGATATCGCTTGGTTTTCTTCTTGGTCGTCTTCTTGGACGCTTTCATGGGGTCCTCCTCGCTGTCCTGAAGTGGCCCTCGAGCTTCTTGGCAGCGTCGTGGGCACGGTCGTAGTCCCAGCCCTGCTTCATGTATTCCACTTCCACACACTCGTGGAAGGCTATGAGGGGCCACTCGTCGGGATCGATCTGACTGTCGATCCACAGCTCGCCCTTGGGAATGAAGCGGTAGCGGCGACCGTTGCCACCCTGGGAGAAGTCCGAGTCGTGGTGGTCTCGCACGTGGGTTCCATTGACGAGCACGAGGGAGAGGCCATGTGGACAAGCCTCTCCCAGGTAGGACTTCCAGAAGGTGTCCTGTGATTTCTTGGGGGCGACGCTGGTTTGCCAGGAGATCTCCACGGATCTACCTCTCCCAGGGCTGTCTCACGAGCTCGGCCATGGAGATCGCCGGCGATTCCTGCGTGGCGTACAGGGCCTTCGACCCAAGGTCGTCGGCGTACTCGCGGCGGTACCGCTGGTTCTCGGCCTGGCGCCGCACTCTCGGGATGATGAGGCACCCGAGTGCAGCCAGCACGGCGACGCCTCCGGCGACTGCCGCAGGGATGCCTCCCTCGCGCGAGAAGCTCGAGGGGACGTGTCTTCGAAGTAGCAGATCGTAGGCCATGGTTTTTTCTCTATTTGGTGTTGCTGATTGGACCGAACTTGCCGTAGAGCGAGCTCATCTCGAGCTTGACGGTTTTCATCGAGAACAAGATCTTCTTGCGCTCTTCCTTGAGCTGCCTCTCGTCGAAAGCGACCTCGCAGGCAAGGCTTTGCTCTCCGGTGTACTTCCGGCAGGCGCCGGTTGCAGCGTCCTGCAGGTACGTTAGGAGATCCGTTGCTTCCTCTGACAGGGGGAGCCAGCATTCGCTGGTTATCGGCATGGTCTGCGACCCGAGGGTCTGCGACCCGAGACCAAGCAGCATCCGGCGGCGCTCGGCGGCCAACTTGTCACGGGAGAGCACTTCCACACCCTCGGGCCACCGGACGGTGACGGTCACCCCCCACGGCATGTCCGCCTCCAGGCGTGTGTCGACCGTGCACTCGTAGCCCTTGGGTCGCAGGGCTAGCATGACACAGTCGATGGCGTCCTTGACGAGCAGGGCGAGATCTGTGGGGTTCAGGCAGGACATGGTCTACTCGTCGATCGACTTCAGCCCAAAGTGTCCAACGTCGACGAGGTTCTGCATCGGGCGACATTCGATCCTGAAGTCGTAGTCGGCGAGGTATCGCCCCCGTTTCGATTCGTTGCCATCGTTGTCTTCAACTCGGTTGGTGGTGAATCGGCCGGGCTCGTCGGGCCAATACCGGAGGGTGTTCACCCCGACGCCAAACCGATTGTAGATCTGGTCGTTCAAGATCTTTCGAGTCGGTTTCGAGTCCGACTCGACGGTCGTCTCCCAGGTGTCGACGACTCGATCTTTTCCCTGGGCTCCAGTTTCCGGATCCCAATCG
>Ga0075358_1000029_pt1 | contig 9668 bp, 10 predicted proteins | sample WestPond_TuleA_D_FD_120078 | JGI IMG/M metagenome (GOLD analysis project Ga0075358, IMG submission 120078) | Natural and restored wetland microbial communities from the San Francisco Bay, California, USA, that impact long-term carbon... | ecosystem: Environmental > Terrestrial > Soil > Wetlands ... | reverse complement strand
GGAGAGACCTCTCCGTCGTCGGTGCTCAGCGCCACATTCTCCACTCCAGTGATTTCGGACACGCGCTGCGCGATCTTGGAGAACCACTGAGGATTGTTGGGCTCAACAGTCACAGTGAATGCATCGCCGTGCTTGTCTGAGAACACTTGGATGGAGAACGGACGCAAGGGGAACGCACTGCCCAGCATACCGTACTGGTACGCTCTCATGACAGAGTTGACGCTCGGACCTGCGCCATTCTCGAAAATGCTCTTCATGGGCCCGCTCACCCATTTCTCGTATTCATTCAGTGCATGCTGGGTGCAGTAGATGCGCAGGGCGTGGTGCGCCGACACGCCAAAGTCGTTTGTGAAAAATGACATTTCAATTCAGCCAATGACAGATTAAAAATAATTTAGATGACAACAAATAATTGTTTTTTTTCTTCTGAAATAAAATATTTATTTTTTTACCTTTTTTCCTGGCGGCGACAACATCAAAAAAAATGCTGCGCACCGACATTGGCCCTTTGATGCCCGCTGCACCATCCAGCAAGACGTCCGAAGGAATGATTGATGAATTTCTCAAGACGAGCACACCCAGCGTCACTCATAGACGAGTAACGATCAGCGGCCGTTTATCCGACCCCACGGGCGACATCGTCACACAAAAGTATGCCGAACAAACCATGGACGCCATCCATCCGCGGAATTCCGCCAACACATGGAAAGCGGGCACACGTCAGATGTTCAGCCACACGAAATCCATGCGAACGTGGCTGGATAAGCACATCCGGATGTACATGGCGACGCGTCTGCACTGGCAAGGAGAGATCTTTCCACAACGTGCTCTGTATTGCTACGGGACGCGCGGTAACGGCCGTGCTATGTGTGTGACCAACTTTTGCGCAACGAACAAGATCAATCTTTTGTTTGTCAAGCACAACACCCACACCAAAGATGTCTTCTTTTCCATATTCGAAAAAGCGAAATCGATGCAACCCTGCATTGTCTATTTCAATAACGCCACCACCATTTTCTCCAATCCAGAGTACACCAAAGAGCTGATGTCAGCTTATTCTAATATCATAGACTCGAGCGCGCTGGATGTGTGGTCGGTGTTTGCTGGGAGTTTTCCTCCCGATCGCATGCTGGCCCACAGTCGCCACAGCGCCCATCGTGCATACAAACTCTTCGATCAACAAGGAGACATCGTGCACGTACCGTGTATCAGTACACTCAGAGAAGCCGAACAAGTGACCATTGAGTTTCTCCGTGAGTTGTCCCAGAATGCAGACTTTCCGCCCAGCCGCGGCATGACCTCCGCATGGCACTCAATAATCGACAAACTGTCCAGTGCCTTTCTCTTCAACACCATGTACGAAATTCGCAACTTTTTGCACAATGTTTTTCGTGATCACAACATCAACACAGCGGGCTCTCTTTCCGCCGACCGCTGCTGGGAACCGCACGAGACGTCGTTTCTCAGTGATTTAGCCAAGTTTCCTGTAGTCCAGTCGAGCAGCCAAAGCTATCGCAGACTGTGCCGAACGCGCGACTCCTATGCCGAACACATTGCCCAAAACAAAACGTGGAGCGAGTACGCGGCCATTATCAACGTATCCACGGATGAGTGCACTTCTCCTCCTCCCTCATACTCATACGTTCCTTCCATGCTCAATAGCAGCAACAGTGGTACGTATGATCTTGCATCGATTTCATCGCCAACTCGAGAGTACGTTCCAGTTCACAGTGCGCTTCCAGTGCGCGAATACGTTCCCGAGCCTCGCCTCCCGCTACTACCTCATAGCGTACCGCCCGCCGATCGTCGCAAAAACAAACGACAACGCGGAACAGAGTCAAAACAAACGACGCCCACTACATCACTGCCGATGCACAAACAGCAAAGAACTAGCACTGATTCAAAATCGATGTACGATTACTTTAGACGATGAATGATGTTTATACGTAGCGCTTGGCCACCATCGATAACACAATGGAAACAGATAAAAACACGAATTGGAAGATGTCTGCGGTGCGTCGCGCTGCGCTGTGATCAACAGACTGCGGAAGGATGCATTCTTGGCGTGAAACATCGTCGAAATCAAGAGGCGTTGCCGATACATCATCGTAGACAGCGTAGGTGCTGTTGTCGTAGATGTTATCGATGGGGTGATACAGCCATGTCGGCGGAATGCAATCCCTGTAGCCAAACGCCTCGAACAGAGTGGGCCCAATCTGTTCAATTTCAGAGGCGCGCGTCCAAAAAGCAGAGTTCTTCTTGAATCCGTAACCCCATGCCGCAAACGGAACTTGGACTATACTGCTGGTGAACGAGGTGTGGTCGTATTTGTCGCCGCCGTGGTTGGTCATCAAGACGAACGTGCTCGTGTTCGGACGTTGTTCCCAGAACTTTTCCGTCAAGAGCGCTATTTGTCTGTCCAGGCAGTCAACTTGAGCAAAATAGTTGAATCCGCCAAAGCCGCTGACGTGCCCCATGCGATCAATACATCCTACGTTTATGATCAACATTCTCCTGTTTGCGTTGGGAAGAGTGAGCTCTTGCAGGTGCCTGAACATATTGAGCGTGCATTGCTTGAAGCCGTCGACGTCGTCTCGCTCCAATGCATCAACCATGACGCTCTTGCGCTCCGACACAATTGTTACAGCGTAGCCGTGGTCTTCTTCGAGAATGGACACCCAGCTGCGCATGTCGTCGTCTACGCGAGGCACCGAATCGCATCCGTTGTCGTCGCAGCCAAACTCGCTGGTGGAAGCAGCAAAGAACGCGGATATCCATCCCAAGCGAGAATGGCGTGTTTCGTGAGTTGTGCGCATCGATGTTGTGTACGTACCTTTTGATGTATAGCGTTGAAGATGAGGCATATAACGCGCAGTAATAACGCGTCCAAGCAACCCATCGACAGCGAACACAACAATTTGGTGATCGTTATCGCTGTCGATGTCGTCTGGACACAGTGCGTCAATCGTTGGACACAGAGAAAGCCATAGGCACGCTGCCGTTAGGAAGAGGGGAAAACATAGGCGACTTGGGCTGATCGATCGGCCGCAGGCTCTTGTACGTGCTGGACGAGTTGGTGGCGAAGATGGCGAAGATGGGCGGAACATAGAAGATAACAACAAGGTAATGGTACCAGGGGTTCTCATGCAAAGTAGCAAACACGAGGACGGTAACGACCACTGCACAACAAATGGACAGAAAGATGAATGTGTATGCGTAGCCGTTGGTCGTGTAGCCACGCTTCGAGATCACGTACTGGACTACCACCCAAAACAACATCATCATTAAATAGATCATCAAAAACGATAGAACAGTGGTGGCCGAATCGATCATGTCCATGGACTCGTAGATTTCCTGGAAGAGGATGGGAAACATGAGCGCAAATGTGAAACAGGCGCCGAACCACGCCACGAAAAAGTACCAGCCGTCTTCGTAGTCCAGAAACGTTGCGTCGTCGGAAATCTCGCGAAATCTGCGACGCAGCGCCCACATCTTCATCATGTACATCTGCAGCCCCAGAACGAGCGCGAATCCGGCAGCGCTCAAAGACGCCAACACTTCAACCAAGTTTGCAGCAAGAACACCAGGCATTTTTTGACTGTCTGTTTCAAAAAAAAGAGTTCACCAACTTATATGTACGTTAAATTAATTTAATACAATTGACTGCGCACAGTCTGAACAGCGTTGACGAACATGTTGTTTCCGTAGTGTTGGTCATACAGAGTAGCGTCAACAAACTCGGTGAACAAATTCACATTAAAGGGAACACCGAAAATGCGCACGATGTTCTTTCTTTGTTGAATGAGATACTTCAAGTCGTCATTGGTCAAGTCGCGTAGTTCCGTGCTGGACTGGCGTCTCACCTGCGACCACAGCTCATAAAGAAGTTCCGCCTTGTCAATGTCTCCAATGTAAACGAGCGCCATTGTTTTTTTTTATTTTTTTCGCAAAATAAAATTAATGCGCAGGCCCGTTTTCGGATCCACACTGAAAATTTCGTGCTCCACTTTTGTGAATGTTTCTTGGATACGCAACATGTTGAAAATTATGTCTGCGTGCGGAAAGTCTGCGTCAATCTTTGAAATGTAAAATGCAGATGCCGCGTCGTAAAAGCGAGTATCGGACAGAACACTTTCAATTGTCATCTTGCCTCCAATGACAAACACAGACTCAATGTCTTTTTTCATGCTCTGCAGAACTGCCCACAAGGCTGATATTCCATTTACAAAGACCACGCGACCTTCGTGTTCTTTGCTGGACTCCTCAGGTTCAGATGTCAACACGATGTTCAATCTGTTGCGCAAGGGACGTTTGCCCTTTGGTATGGAGTTCCACGTTGTTTTTCCCATCACCACCGCGTTGAACTTGTCTTTGTCTTGTGTCTTTGTCGTCGTATCCGCGAAAAAGGCCATATCCGTTTCGAGATGCGGCCACGGCAGAGAACCGTCGGCGGAGAACTCGCCATTGCGTCCAACCGCGATAATGAAGTGAATTGGCAGGTCCATGTGATTTTATCCAATGAACGACGATCGCTCGTTATTATTTTTTTTCTTATTTGATCCACTAATTATAAGAAAATAATTTAATGGTCTCTCATCGATCCACTAAGTATAAAATTTAACTATTTTTTTCTTTTTTTTCTTGGTTTGAGAAAAATATTTAGAAAAAAAAACATCAACAACAAACATGTCGACCGTCTTCGACGAAAAGTACAACCTGAAGTATGTGGCCGATGGCTACCTCTACCCCATGGACACTGGAAAGAACATTCAGTTTAAGCACCAACCTCGCCTTTCTATCACCCAAAACATGCTTTTGATTGCGGGAGCGCTCGACTACGGCATTGTCATTGTCGCTTTGGAAACCGGTCACGTGGTTCACACTCAAACAGAACTGCGCGGTGAGTGTCTCGGAGTGTGCGCAAGCAACAACAAAGTGTTCGTCATCACGCCGACGCGCATTTTCTTGTACAGCTTGTGCAGTTTCGACGACAGTCTCATGTTCGAGTCCATGGCTCCGATTGCGCGCCTCGACAACACAGATCATTTCTACACTGGCGTCGCGGCAATCAATCCTCGCCAGTCTGTTTTGTACGTCAAGACCAGCAACGGCACGGATTATTCCATCCACAAAATACACTATGCCGATCATCGACACGAAGTGCTGTACACAGACAAAGAGATCAACATCACCGCCATCACACACATTTTCTACCACAACAGTAAGGTTTATGGCGTACAAGGCAGTGTCGGCGTGCTGTGTGACATCGAAGTCCCCACGAACACCATCTCAAAAATCCAAGAATGCGTCTTTGACGTGTTTGGCACCGACGCTCATGTGGTATCGACGCGAGTTGGCTACAAAGGTGTTGCCGTGTGGAGTGACGAGATGAAGCACAACGACCACTTTGAGATCGGCATCGATGGCGTGGGAAGCATTGAGCAAAACACTGCCGTGGCCGTCTCCGGAAACACATTAGTGACACTTGATGTCGGCGCTAGCCTGATGCATGTGTTTTCCATTGTTTCTCACGCAACAACAGCCACGACATTGTTCGAAAGGCAAGTCTGCCAACGCGTACTGGCCGTTTCTCTGCTCAATCCTGTTGAGAACATCAGCATGTTTCTTGGTGACAACCGTTCAGCCACAAAACGCCAGAAAACACAAGATTTCAATACGTTTAGTGTGGTGATCAATACCGACACCATACCATTGGACGACATCTCGCAGCTTCCCGTCGACAGCGCGGTCGCCAAAAATATCGACTTGGGCTTTTTATTTTCGAACGAAAATTATTTTGAGCCGACGGACGATCTTTTTTCGTTCGATCAAGAAATAATTTTTTAACAACAACAGCAAAAATAAATGGCAGACGAACAAGAGATCCCCGCGGGCACGCTTCACATCTTCACGGGATGCATGGCCTCTGGCAAGACCACTGAACTGTTCAAGACACAGCAGATGCTCTTGAACAACAAGTATCACAAGACATTCTCGATCGGAAATGCCAGAAACACCCTTAATGCTGATCGAGGCTATGTCCTGACTCGTGGAGGATGCAAGTACGAAGCCGAGTTTTTCCTTGTTCTGACTCCAGCCCTGGCCGAACGCATCCTCGCCGACGGCAACACAAACGTTCTGATCGACGAAGGGCAGTTCTTCGACACCACCGGAAAAACGGAACTCGTCGACTTTTGCCGGATCCTACTGCGCAGTGGCGTCACCGTTTACATTTCTGCCCTGAACGGAGACTATGAGGGCAAGCCATGGGACGCCATCTCGCACGTTCTACCGTTTGCTAATCACGTAACGGTGTTCAGTGCTTGGTGTGATGACTGCGGCGGTGCCGCTCATTTCACTCATCGCATGTCCGATAACAAAGACAAGATCGGCATCTACGACACCTACCATTCGCTGTGCAACACGCATTGGCTGGCCAAGAATTCATAAATTCACTGTGACACAAACTTGATTTATTCTTGCATGGTTTCGTAGTCGCCGTTCCTGCGCGGCTTGCCCTTGTTTTCGCGACGATGAGCTTGCTTCAGCACCCAGGACATGATGGCGGACACGAGCCAAATGGCAACGCCTCCCACGAGAACGGCCACGGGCCACAGCCAGGACGCATTCGACCAACCCGAAGATCCCGCCACGGCGTTCACGGACAGCCAGCGAACAAAGTTGAAGCAGGCGCTGCTCACGTTGAAACCGAACGCCTGGAAACCGAGCGCAACAAGACCGAGCGCGATCGCCGTGTTGACGGGGTGAACGCCATTGAGAGGCAGCTGCGCGGCGAGGAATCCCTGGAAGAAGACGCCGAACAGCTCAACGAAAAAGGCCTCGCCGGAATTGAAGCTGCTGTCCTGAATGACGATCTCGGCGTTGCTGTAGTTGCTGTCGAGGACGAGACGGCAAATGCCCGCCGACGCAAAGCCAGCGGCAAACAGTGCGGCAATCAGCCAGAATGCGGAAATGATGTCCAGGTTGTAGGTGTTCTGGGTGACGACACCCGTGGTCTTGACAACCGAGATGGCGGTCTGGCGACCCTCACGGGGAACGTGAGACTCGTTCTTGCGGAAGCTCTTGAGCCCGACAAGACGCAGCGACAGCAGCACCGACAGAATGTCAAAATGAGGCATGTTGGAGCCTCCCATGAACACCGACAGCAGGAGATAACAAGCGGTGGTCGCACCGCCGATGGCGCACATGCCGATCCAGTTGTTACCGAATGCCAGTGCGCGAGAGATCGTTCCAATGGTGAAGAACGAAAAGGCGACAACAAAGGTCGCAGCACAGTCCAGGGTCAGAAACCATGGGTTCATATTACCGTCGTTGAACAGCCTCTGCTTGATCTTCAGTTTGCCGCCCGCGCTAACGGGACCCACCTCAAGGCCAAAGCCAGCTTCGCCGCCCGACATACTTTTTTCTTGTACAAGTACTCTTTACATTGAATCAAAATGCAGACATCTCTATAGATGGGTAAAAACTCTTGAAAAATTAGTGTCACATTTGCCGCCACTAAATTTTCCGTACAGTTTAAATTGGCGTGTCGTTCTTGTCCGAGTTGCTCATTAGTTGGAAAAAAATGGCGTCATCGTCGTCGACGAGACTGGATTATAAGACCCCGGGGCCTCTGAAACCTCAGATGTTTTTCCCCATGGTGGGATTTGGCACTGGCTCCCTAATGGTAGTGCCGTTCAACTACACTATCGCAGAACAGATCAACAAACTGTATTTGACGAATCCTATGGTGAGTACGGCAGTCAATCAGTTTGCCTCGTACGTCATGCGTTCACAGCTCGAGATAGGCGGAGATGGCGCTAAGGTCATCAACGAACTGCAAATTGATCGCGAAATCATTCCCGCCATATCACAGATGGTGCGCGAATGGTTACTGTACGGCTACACGACAATTGGCGTAGGCGAATCTCGCGTGGATGAAAACGCGAACACACTGGTGGTACTTCCGCGAAGCCGTTTCAGACAAGCCATTCGCTATGACAAGCACTATCAGCCAACTTACGTCGTTCCGTCGATAGCCGATCCCAATGTCGATATCCCAAACACCAAGGTGCTGTGCATGTTCCCTCCGGATGACAACGGTATTCCCACGTCTCCTGTTTCTTTTTGCCGCGATCACTTGGCGTACGCCGAGAAGCTGTGGAACAATTACATCACAGGCGCAGACAGAAGCGTCAATCCTCCTTTTATATTCACTCAAGAACGCGTCACTGGTAGTGTACTGCCCGGCATCGATAGGAGTCCGCTGAGTACATCAATCATCAGCAGCAACGGACTCGGTCAGATACCCATGAATCAAGTGATCGATCGCAGCGAAAGGGATATCCTCGACCACGACGAAAAAGTGTTGAGCGCCGCCAAGGAACAACGCGCCAAGTCTCTCATTGAACAAAAAGAAACAAAGGCAAAGATCAAAGCATCTTCGCCGGATACCACATACGACGTAGAGAAAGCACTTCCGGCTGCTTTGCGTGCGTCTCTCGAAGTAGATCCAGTCAACAACTTGTACATTGCGCCCGCAGGTCATTCTTTGACTTCGGGTCCGGATTTCAAGACACCGTTCGAATTCACCAAAGTCATCAATACCATCACTGAGGAACTGTATCGCGCCATCGGCTTGCCCACCATCATGATACACGATCGCGGAGACAATGCATCAAATGTGGAGTTTGCCTTGAAGCACATGCACCGCAACATTGTGCACTTTCAAGCAATGGCCGCTGCTCTCGTCTCCGAAGCACTCGACATGGTGTTTAGCAACAAGTTCGCCGAAGAGAAGCTGAAAGATCAGCTCACCGATGAAATCGTTGCACTCTCAAACGGCGACGAACTCGATGAAATGCCGCCTCCGCCTGAGTACAAGGCACAGTTTCATGTGCGTTTCATCAGCAATCCGGACACCACGCTACCAATGGCCCATCAAATGTACCTCGCCGGTCTCATTACACCAGAAGCATACCAAAACATCGCCGCCGACATCACCAGCTTGCCTCCTAGTGCCTTTCGGCCAAATATGGAGGATTGGTTAAACAAACAAGCGAAAAAGAGTGATCTTACGGAGCGATCTAAAAGACAGCGCACCGAATGATTCTTGTCATTGTTGGTGGATTTTTTGTTTTTATTTTACTGGCTGTAATTGTTTTGGCGTTTGTTTTTCAGCCAAATTTTCAACACAATTTTTTTTCTGGAATAAACAAAATCCGCACTTGAAGACAATGGCTGCCGCCAAACTCAATCTCGCTGGTCACTTTATGGTGAAAGTCCACAACCCTTCAAAAAAGGTGGCCACTGTTATGCTCATGCGCGTGCCACCCAATGTTAAATGCATTTCTCTCAAAAAATCACTTCCGGACGACGAGTTTCCGTACCTCTTGAAAGTCACGGGTCTCGCCTTACCCACAACATATCAATTCAAAACCGAAGAACAACTTCTCATGTTTGTACATGAGGCATTTGTCCTGCAGCCTCACTGTACATTCAAAATCCATGAATGCGTATCTTTGGACACATGCGAGTCCTTTCTCACGGCATGCCAAAAAATGTCCAAAATGATCGCTTTCATTCCCGTTTTTGAGGTCGCTGTCGAAATGCGCAACAAATTAAACACATTTTGTCACTATTTTCTTCGTTGTAATTTCTTTTTTTTT
>Ga0075358_1000028_pt1 | contig 9704 bp, 9 predicted proteins | sample WestPond_TuleA_D_FD_120078 | JGI IMG/M metagenome (GOLD analysis project Ga0075358, IMG submission 120078) | Natural and restored wetland microbial communities from the San Francisco Bay, California, USA, that impact long-term carbon... | ecosystem: Environmental > Terrestrial > Soil > Wetlands ... | reverse complement strand
TACTAAGGTCACCGACGTGTCCGCCCTAGGTGGAGTTCGTACCCTCTATCTGAGTGGTGCTAATGTGTCTGACATGTCAGGCGTATCTGCATTGGATAAAGTATTTAAGCGGTAGTGCAGTATGTCAGGCATTTTCGTCTTAGGAAAAGTACATATTAGAAGAAAAATGAAATATTATATTATCTATATAATATTCATAATCGCCGTTACTAATAATAGTAATACCGGTAAAAAGACTATGACTAGCATTACTAAGGTCGACGGGTGCGAGTGGAATAAGAATGTGACTTCGTGTCAATGTGGTCCTGATACGACCCTTCACTTAGCTTCAAATATGAAAAAGTATTGCCTTGTGCACTATAGGATTATCGAATACGTCTTGGTGGCATGCAATGCAACTCCTGGCAATGATAAAGAAAACAAACGTCGTCTTAGCAAGAGCGATTCTAACATTACCAGGAATGTTTCCGCCAAAAATCTACTCAAGGCTTCTACCGATCGTAGTTCCGATAGTGAATCTGGAGGATCGGGGTCGTCTGGGAGGTCTACTCCACTCACCTCTCTGGTTATGGAAAAGGTGTGTCACGCCAAGGAATGTGATAGCAAAGATGTCAAGGTTGTCTACCAAGGTATGTTTTGTGAAAAACATGAAAAGCTAGTGAAATCTTACCGTGATATTATCGAGCTGAATAAGAGAGACGAGTATGAACTTTATGTTCGAGAAATGGAGCAAAACCTTAGGAAGGTCCCACATCCTCTATTCCAAAAACAGATTGTTACTCTTAATATGGAGGTGAGAAAGAAGGAAGCCGACTATATTAACTTTGTATTTTCTAGCCCACCTTACTCTCTGGTGACTACCACTCGGGTAGGGGGATATGGAAATAGATAAATCGATCTTTTTTGATTCGTCTTTATGAAGACGAATCGCCGACCAACTTTACCTATACCTTAATATCGACTATAAGGGGTAGGTGGTCACTATCTAAAGAATAGTGCACATACGTACCCATGATGTTTTCAAGAGGAATACCTTTAATAAATATATAGTCTACTCGCCTTGCTGTCCATGTTGAAAATTTAATAGACTTGGTATCAAAGACATCAACATAACCTCTATCTTCTATGGCCTTGATCACCTTGAAATCTAGGGGATTTCCTTGGTTATTATTTTCCAACCATGCTCTTTCTTTGTCAGTATAGTCTTCATATTTCATAGCATTAAGGTCACCCATAATGATAGTGGGTATGTTAGGGTGATGTTTATCTAGGTGATCCATCAACTCTTTTATCTGTTCTAGTCTGACATTACCTGACTCATCAAACACGTCGAGATGTACAGATATCACTACCAACCCAGGTCCGACTAACCCTCGATAGTATGATATAGCGGCTCCGCGACCTTGACCATATGCACTCAAAGTCAACCCTTGAGATTTGGTAATAGGAAGGTTAGATAGTATAGCGTTACCAAAATAGCTACCACTACCAGAATGAGTAGTCGATGCACCTACCTGTGATATATAGTCATACCCATTTTTACGTATGACATCGTATAATCCATCTTTCCACCACCCATCTGTCGACACTATATAACCTTTAATGGTGGATGGGATGACGGGATCTATAGGTTGTATAGTAATATTATATCCCAGAAGATCTATAGGAATATCTTCCATGATAGGTGGTATAGGCAGTATAGCCTCTTGAAGAGCTACAACATTCACACTTGAATCTCTCATAAATTTCAAAACGGAGTCTATGTTATTTTCCATACCCGCCGGAGGTAACCAAAAGTGTACATTATATGTTGCAAATCTAAAGACACCTTCTATTTTCTCCGGTAGATTCATCGGTATTGATTCCATATTTTTTATATCTTTGATATAGTTTTCCATTAGAACCATACCATTTGTATATTTTAAATCCCAAGCTCTGGGTTTTACGAGAGCGTAATTCTTTTTGAGAAATTCGGCTATACATTCTATCTCTTTGGGGTCTGATGGAATACATTTTCTTATTACATCTTTTGGTACAAAAGTACGGTCATAAATGACATCTATAATAGAGTCAATATTTTCCATATATGTTCACCGGTAACTTTCAGTACCTTTCAGGACTTTCAGTTGTATCAACTGAAAGGTTACAATATTTTTATAAATGTTATGTTTCTACAACGGATGATGGTACTACCTAAGTTTGGCATACGATACATACATCATCTGTGCACTCGACGTTAGGAGAGACTTTAGGAGAGGCGTTAGGAGAGACTTTTGGATTTTCACTTAAAGTCGAGTCTACTCTATCAACCTTTACAGTATCGATAGACATATTTATAGGATTGGTAATGGCCTTCTGCCTAAGGTAATACATACCTGTCTTCAACCCCTTTGACCACGCATAGAAGTGATATGCATTAAGTTTGGTCTTGGTGGGTCTCTCCATAAAACAATTTTGTGAAGCAGATTGACATACAAACCTACCTCTGTCAGCCGCCATGTCCAACAACACACGTTGAGGTATCTCGTATACGGTCTTATACTTGAGCTTAAGAAAATCGAGCCGGTCTTTAATCTTAGGGTCTGGTCCAGAATATATAATGGATTGTAAACCTCCTTGTCCTTGGGAACCCATTATACTTTTAATCACATCTGTCGTCCATAGACCAATCTCTCTTAGATCGGCTACCATATATTTGTTGATAATTACAAATTGGCCACTAAGAACTGTCTTGGCAAAAGCAAGTTCATAGAATGGTTCAAAACACTCATTGTTGCCGAGAATGTGAGCGCTGCTAGCGGTGGGCATAAGGGCTATAAGTTGAGAATTAGCCATACCCCTCATCATCTTCGTTCTTAGTTTATTCCATTCTTCAAGGGTATGGATGCCACCAGGATACAGAAGGGTATCTGATTTTTCCAGCATAGCTTTACCTTCCGCGTTCCACATGTCAAACTGAAACAACCCTTTGGAAGCCGGGCTACCTTCAAAAGATTCGTAGACGCGCCAATGATAAGAGCTGGCCTTAACAGCAGCATAATAAATACATTCAAAGATTTGCCTATTGATTAATTTGGCTTCTTTGGATAGTTCTCCGTTTTTATCTACCCACGCTATATCTAACAATGCTAACGCGTCAGCAAAACCTTGAACACCGATACCTAGAGGTCGATGTTTAAGATTAGTATTTTTAATTTCAGGTATATGTGGTGAATAATAATTTCTATCTATCAATTGGTTCAAATTGTCCACCATTTGAACAACAGCCAGTTCCATAGCATGAAAGAAAAAGTATGGTTTCTTACCGGAATCTGATACCACATACTTATTAAGTGATATAGATCCTAACACGCAACTAGCAATCTCATCTCTAGAGGTATGTTCGACAATCTCCATGCACAGATTAGAACATCCTATGGTACCGAGATTTTTCTGATTACTCTTTCTATTGACAGCATCAATGTAAAGTATAAATGGCATCCCCTTTTTAATCTGCATCTTCAATAGGTGTTGCCATAGATCTCGAGCTCTGACCTGTCTGGCATAAATCTTCTTATCTTCATACATTTTATAGGTGGTTTCAAATTCTTCGCCGTATATATCAAAGAGGCCTTTTGCTTTATTAGGACAGAATAAAGACCACATATCGTCATCTTTTACCCTATTCATAAATAGGTCGGAGACTACCAAAGAAAGAAATAGGTCTTTGGCTCTAATGTCATCCGGACCTTCATCTCTAAGGTCTATAAATTCATAGACATCCATATGACAATCTCTCAAAAAGAATGTTCCGCTACCTTTTCTCTTACCACCTTGATCGATCGTAGCAAGTATATCATTTTCAATCTTCAACCACGGAACTATACCTCGGCTAAAGCCATGTTGACCAATCTCAGAGTGTCTAAGGAAGGTTGCATTGCAACCTATGCCACCACTATCTTGAGAGATAAATGCCTTGGCTCTCCACTTGTTGGTAATGTCGACCATATCATCATCTATCATCATAAGGAAACATGATGACATCTGCGCCTTTTTCATACCGGCGTTAAAGAGGGTAGGTGATGCTTGTGAATACAAGCCTATACTAAGATTGGTATACACCATTTGAATGGACTGTAGGTTTGGAAAATGTAGAAAGGTGGCTACCCTTAGGTACATGTACTGAGGTGTCTCCATAATAATAGCATTATCATCTTTTTTGACATGAGCAAGGTATGATTTTTTAAGGGTGGCGATCGACAATAGATCGAGTGTATAATCTTTTTCTTTCACAATCATCTTATCCAACACATCAGCGTTAGCCATAACGAACTCATAATAGGCGGGGTCGAGGATGTCCCTCATGTTATAAGTCGAATTGGAAAATGAATGATTCTCTGGAAGCATATTATAGATCCCTTCCATTAAGATTCTACCAGCCAACAATCCCCATTGAGGATCATTAAATGTTTTAGCTCCACTGGCTAAAGCGAGTTGTTCAAACCTGTCAAAACCTGTAAGTTTAGAACATTTTTCAATATCTTTTTGCAACAAAGAAATATTTACCCACTGCAAATCTTTAGAAAGATTGGCAACGATGCCTTGAAAAAGACTATGGGTCGCGCTCGTAGCGTCCCCCAAATTAACTAAACTCTTATCTAAAGTTTGCATCTCGGAATATCCCTATCTCGTTTTGCAACAGCTATAGTTAGCTAGCTAGTGACTATGTAACATCATTTTTTTGTGATTATTCGGTTTAGTCAAATTTATAGTATGCATACCAAAGGTATAATCTGAACTTTGTTCAGTATACTATGGACGAAGTACATAGCATTTTCAAGGTATAAACTTTAGATATACTAAAGTTTTTGGAGGGTAGAGATGGCCAAAGTCAAGCCCATACCTTCGTTTGGAGATGGTACATTTATTGAGTGGTCCACGAGCACGATCCACCCCACATCTTAGCACCACCGACAGTGGACGCGGGAAGAGTGGTAGCATCTGTTGCCTTCAGATTTATCGCTAGATCAGCTCCTATCCAAATGACTTGAAATTTTCCATCTACGGTGTTGGGAGGTGCAGCAGCAGCGATATTCATCAAAACGGGGAAATTTTGTCCATAGTTAAGAATAAGAGAACCGGCATAGATGGGTTCAAATCCGATAGGCACAGAACCTATGATTATATTCGCAGTAGGAGTCGCAATAGTAAAGAGAGAGGTATCCCATGACATGGTCACCAAATTACCGATACGGGTGAATTTGAAAGGTGTAGATGTTATAGAGCCAGGCAATGTTATATCTTTCACCACAGTAGTGCTGACACTAATAAGTTGAGTGTCAAGAGCGACCTCGCGACGAACGCGAAAACCTGAAGCAGCAGCCATGGTATGTGTATATCAAGGTGACGATACTATCAAATATATATTTTTTTTGTTCATCATTTTTAAATAGTATGCCTTCATCATTCGTGGTGGTAGGCACCGTAGTAGCGGTAGGTATCATAGCAGGTTTTTTGATAGCATATTTCACCAAGAAGGAAAAATTTATGATAGCCGCAGAACCATCAAGATGTTCACTAGATGGTGCTGGTGGCACCCTGGTGGTAGATGGTGCAGTCGAAAATCTACCTATAGTCGACCATGAGGGTGCATCACAAGAATTTCCAGAGTCTATACTTTTTGTCATCAAAGGTTACAACTATGCCACTACCCCTATAATCTATAAGGATGGAGCTGAGGTAACTCCGTTACAGTATGCATGGGATGATACTATTATGACCTACTATATAAGGGTCGATGGTAATGTAACAGATGGATGGACCCTCGAGACTTCAGACTATGTCAAGCCTCTTATATCTGAAGGCGACTCTGGAGTAAATTTGAAGGTCGACATTCTTAGACGTAGAGGTGGGTTCAATCTGTGGGAGATATCCAAGAATTAAAATAAACTTTTTTCAATGCATTGAAAAAATGTATAGGTACTAATTACTAAAGTAACTAAAGTACTGTTACTTTGGTAACAGATGTCTATCATGATTGCGAGATTTTGGTATCTCGAGTATCTTAAAGTGGTCTTGTAGACGCTCACCCTTTGACCCAAAGAGTACAAAAGATGCACTTTTTGCATGACCCCCTCCCCTTCCAAAAAGACCACACATCAATGATAAGTCTATATCTGATTCGTGACTAGCTCGACATGACACCCACCACTCATCAAGCATAAAGTCGTATTGCCATAACGCAGCAAAGTCACATCCCGACTCTGACAATTTATTTCCAACATCCGACCTCAATACTTTTGGACATTCAACGAGTTTAACTTTGTATTTTTTACCATTAGGGTCGATAAACTCGGTCAAAAAAGCTTTAGAACATACACTGGCAATCTCTTTGTGAGGATCTGGGTCTGATTTTGCTATAATACAAAAATCTTCTATCATTTTATCTATATTACTCTTCGTATTAGATTTTTGAAAGATGTCCTCTAAATTTTCCCATGTGTAGTAGCCGTTGTTAAACAACGCATTACTTACTATCCTTGAATATGGACGTCTCCACTTAAAAAGATCTCGGTCTGCTATGACCTCCAAAAACCATGGTCTAGGAATACCAGGATATACCCAGTCCCATGCTATCTCAGCACCACTTCTATCAGAGTCGAAGATAAAGGTAACATTATCTGGTAACGGGTCAACCTTACTTTTAGACTTATCAGATTCGTCGACACCCATGTCCCTACCTGCAGTTATATGATGGTCGAGTATGATGATCTCCTTTGCCTGTGATGCCATCTTAAGAATGATATCTCTACCAAAACAAAAATCGACCATCACTACTATCTCTCCGGTAACTATAGGTGGATGTTGACCATGGGTATAACTATCGATGGGTAGCTCTTTGGCATCATACCTATCCTTATTCATCCTCCAGAATATCCAAGAACCGCATATGCCATCGGGACATCCACGATGAAAAAGCACCCTATCGACCTCAAAAACTTTAGGATTTGGGACGGTAGTCATAGTTAGTCTATGAAAAGATAAAGATCTATCGATTAGGTATACACCTATGATGATATCCCAATATTTCTTTAACTACAAAAGTTCTTAGTATACCTTGGTATATACAAAAATTGAATATTTTTCAGTGAGGACCATTTACATCGCAGCTACGATACAGGTATCCTATAGAATGGGAAGTTACATTCGTATCGTCTTTGGTAATAGAATATATAGATATTATGAAAGTACTTGTACTCTCACATGGGGCGATCAGGCTGAGAATCATGTTGGAATGGAGAAGATAGGAGAACCTGCTACCGAAGGGTTTACTATAGACGATTTGAAAGAGATTCGACAGACATTTATGGGAGCGGGAGTAAAATGTGAATATTATACGCTGAACAAGATGCTTGGAGTCGACGCCGGCCAAGCAGAAGAGGCGGCTATATTAATTATAAGGGGAGGTTTTAACGTTATGATCGGGGAAGATAGAGCTAGCGACTTATTCTATAGGGAGTTGAAAATGTTAGACTGGGATAAGAAGGCAAAGATGTGGGGAAAAGTTAAGAATAAAACAGCTCGCTACAACCTATGTTTCTCTGATTATGATCAAGAACCTGATTACGAAGAAGGAAAAGGTAGAATTGTATCTTTCGAATCGATAGATATGTTACAAAAGGCTAGAGATTGTTTATCATCATTCTTTGGATACAAAGCCGAAGGATTGCAATGTGAAGGTAATTACTACTATGATGTAAAGAAGTGTTACATTGGCGCCCATGGGGACTCTGAGCGCCGAAAGGTTATAGGTATGAGGTTCGGTCATGAGATGAATTTATGCTATCAGTGGTATATAAACGGTGAAATGGTAGGACCAAAGAAGGAATTTATAATCTACGGAGGTGACATCTATGTCATGTCGGAAAGGGCTGTAGGTAGAGACTGGAAGACGAGAACTCGAGACTACTACACCCTTAGGCATTCGGTGGATCCGTGGGTTATAAATGTATAAGTAATCATTTTCTAACCCTAGAGTTAGAAAAGTAAATTAACCTACATTAACGCATACCTAGTGTTCCACTCAGAGGCTGTCTGAAGATACTTAGTTCTATTATTTGTATATAGACTAGCAGCCTCGTGATTTAAGGGATCCGAAGCATCGGGTTTTGACATCACGTCTACTATCAGCATTAGTACATCTTTCATCTGGTAGATGGGTTTCCAGTCGGTCAACATGCCGAGACATACCTTACCCGATGTTGATATGTTTGGATGGTATATCTTGGTCTCAAACTTAATGTCTGGCGGTTTGAAAGGGTAGTCGTCGGGGAAGATAATATCAAGTATATACACCCCCTCAGAGTAAGGGGTGTTGATAGATCCAATTATAGCCACCTTCCAGTGACGCATATTATCTTCCGGCATCTCAAGGTCATATAGTTTCATAACATCCTCTAGCTCGGTAACAAATCTCTTAACAGGGATGGGTTTTGAAGAAAGTATACCACCCTTACTTATATTAGGTGTAGACATAATCGGTACCCTACTTTAGGTAGCTCTAAACACCGACCTAGGTAACAATCATTCTTACTTTATAACCGTATGTTCAATTTAGATTTGATAGAAATCTAAATATATGTATACTATACGTAAGTATTATATCGACGCGAGGTTTCTAACCTCTTTTCTAATCTTGGCAAAAGCGATGTCTCTATCTTTAGATCCGGGATGCATTATTCCCATAGCAATTATCTTAGTCTTATCCATTAGAAATTCGGCCGTCTCTTTGTCAGCTTTTGGATCTCGAAACATGTCGATAATCTTATTGTAATGAAGAATGGTTTCGGTTTTCAATTCATCCAATACGTTATTAAGAAAATTAGCACCATTATCATCTTTCCACTCCCTAGATTCCAATAGACGATGAAAGCTGTCTCTCGATTTATCTGTACATACGTAATTGCGTTGTTGGTCCCTCTTGATAATATTAGATATGAAATCGACGATTCCCTTCTCTGCTTTGATAAATTGTTCAAAGGTATACTTACCGGCCTTGACATCCTCTCTAACTGTCTCTTCGGTAAAAGGACGAATGTTTTCGCAGCTCACGTTTGCCAATTTAGTATTGACAACAGTCTTGGACTTTGCTGGAGCTTCCTTGATACCCGTAATACGCCCTTCAGCATTTGCATTCTTTAGCTCTAAATCTCTAATGTCTATCTTAGCCGTCTTGAGTTTCTTCTTAAGATCGGCTACGTAGGTGTTCATCTCTTCAGTCTCTTTTTGGTGGATAGAGACCAATTTATCAACTTCTGTTTGATGTGATTTATTTGTTTCATCTAATTTTTCCTGTAGTTTTACAAACTCTTCCGATTTTTTAGTATTAACTTCCTCTAGATCTGTTATCCGTTTTTGAAAAGCTTCAAACTTTGATTTACTTTTACATTGTTCAATGTGACGAGCTAAAGAATACTTCAGAGTCGTCTCAAAATCACAAAATTCACATTCATATTTTTTAGCAATGCGGCCAGAACAGTACTTTGCAGATGTAGCATGTCTAGCCAGAGAGTATACATTGGAAAACGAATTACCACACGCGGAACATACGTAACTGGTCTCCATACTATATAGTCGCTAGATATTTTTTACAGCAAAAATGTTGTTAACACAGCAAAAATGTTGTTAACACAGCAAAAATGTTGTTAACACAGCAAAAATGTTGT
>Ga0075358_1000026_pt1:5000-10199 | contig 10199 bp, 7 predicted proteins | sample WestPond_TuleA_D_FD_120078 | JGI IMG/M metagenome (GOLD analysis project Ga0075358, IMG submission 120078) | Natural and restored wetland microbial communities from the San Francisco Bay, California, USA, that impact long-term carbon... | ecosystem: Environmental > Terrestrial > Soil >... | reverse complement strand
TTCTATGTAGATTTTTAAAAATTGAAGACTTTATTCAATTAAAACTTCGAAAATATGCATATTTATTATCAAATTTCTTTATAATAATTTTCAAATGGCTATTTGTACGTGTAAATCGTGCATTATTTTATCGAAATTACACAATTTGGCACTGTTTCTATGTAGTTTTCTAAAAATTGAAGACTTTATTTAATTAAAACTTAGTAATTTGTTAATTATTATAAAGAAATTTGATAATTAATATGCATATTTTCTAAGTTTTACTCAAATAAAGTCTTAAATTTTTAGAATACTACATAAAATCAGTGCTAAATTGTGTAATTTCGATAAATTAAATACACAATTTACACGTACAAAAACCCATTTGCAAATTATTATGAGGAAATTTGATAATAAATAAGCATATTTTCTATTTGAACGTGTAAATTGTACATATTTTGATCTAAATTACATAAATTAGCACTATTTCTGTGTACTTAACAAAATTTAAAGTTGAATTTGAATAAAGCTAAGAATTGTTTTAATTTTACTAAATTTTTTAAGTTATTGACTTTGCAAAACTTTTAAACAAATATTGTATAATTTTATGTGCTTAAATTGATTGTAATAAAAGTTTAAATTTAATATTGAGTAGGTTAAAATAATAATGATAGTTTTGAATCAATATCGAGTATAGCAACACAATCTGGTCATTTTGAAACGAAAATTTAAATAAAATCTGCTTATTATTATATTTAAAAGTTTCCATTGTAAATATTTTTATTAAAAATAATTATTTTTAGCATAGTTACTGTGTATTAATTAAAAATATTCAATTAGATTCGAATATTACTAAAAAATCTGCTAACTTTAATAAAATAATTTGTTAAATAATATGAGTATTTCTGTATTTGTAAGTGTGAATTGAACACTTTAGAATCAAAAATAATAAGTTTAGCACTGTTCCTGTAAAATTTTTAAAAATTTTAAATTGGCTTCGTGTAAATCTAATAATTTTGCTAATTTAAGTATAGAAATATTTTAAACATTATTATTATTTATGTATTTGTAAGTGTGAATTGCACACTTTTAAATACAAAATTCTAATTTTAGCAGTCTCCCTGTGTATTTTTAAAAAATTTAAAATTAAATTCGAGTATAGCTATAAATTTTGCTATTTTTAGTAAAAAATATTATTAATAAATATGCTTATTTTTGTATTTGTAAGTGTGAACTGCACACTTTTAAAAACAAAAGTTCAAATTTTCAAATTTTTTTTTCTTTGGTTATTATGTAGTATTAGAGAATAGTGCTTTAAAGTATTTTTTATAGTTAAATATCAATAGATGAGTCCGTAATTAAGTAAAAATGACTGTTTTTAATAAAATAATCAATATTTAGCCTAATTTGCATAACTAATTTGCATATGCACATTTAAAAAGTATATGGGCAGATAGAGCTCGTCAAGAGCTACAAGAATATATATAATATGTGGCATTTATCTAAAAATTCGAAAAGTATTGAGACCAGAGTAATTCGGCTCCTTATATAAGAGATGGGTGCTCTAAGCATACCCAGCATAGACTGGATTGCAAGGAGGTCCGCTCTGGGCTTGTTGATGGCGATGTACCTAGCATGCCTTGGGTAGTCAGAGTGACTACCTAAGACTCGTTTATGCAAACGGCTAGGTAGTATGGTTGTACCATGTAGATTGCTAGCACGGAATGAAAGATGGTGAACGCGCCAAGGTGCGCTGAACGAAATACATGTGCGGGTAGCCTGTAATGCTCTTACTTGTGCTATCAAGTAAAGAGTGCGAATGATCAAGGAATGTCTCTAGTAATAGAGATATCGTGCCAACCTTGCTGGAAACTGGTGAAAGCTTTATGGGTGATATAAAATGAGTAACCAGCATGTTTCAGTCAAGGTACCCAGCTCTGTTGTGTTGGAGTTGGGAGTTGTTCGTGAAGGGTAGGTCATTGTGTTTGCACGTCGTGCGTGGTGTGCATGACGAGTGATCATGGTGGTCGACTTGTTCACGATTCAACGAGAGATACCTGGTTGATCCTGCCAGTAGTCATATGCTTGTCTCAAAGATTAAGCCATGCATGTCTAAGTACACACTTTGGTAAAGTGAAACCGCGAATGGCTCATTAAATCAGCTACAATTTATTAGATCGTACACTGTTACTTGGATAACTGTGGGAATTCTAGAGCTAATACATGCCGAGAGTCTCTGCTCTTCGGGGCAGAGCGCAGTTATTAGACCAAAACCAGCCATATCTTTCGGGGTATGCTCTTTTGGTGACTCTGGATAACCTTCAGCCGATCGCATGGCCTAGTGCCGGCGACGTATCTTTCAAGTGTCTGCCCTATCAACTTTCGATGGTACGTGATATGCCTACCATGGTGATAACGGGTAACGGGGAATCAGGGTTCGATTCCGGAGAGGGAGCCTGAGAAATGGCTACCACATCCAAGGATGGCAGCAGGCGCGCAAATTACCCACTCCCAGCTTGGGGAGGTAGTGACGAAAAATAACAATGCGGGACTCTAAGAGGCCCCGTAATTGGAATGAGTACACCTTAAATCGTTTAACGAGTATCAATTGGAGGGCAAGTCTGGTGCCAGCAGCCGCGGTAATTCCAGCTCCAATAGCGTATATTAAAGTTGCTGCAGTTAAAAAGCTCGTAGTTGGATCTGGGGCTTGAGGTCGCTGTCTATCGCTTCTGGTGATGACGGTGATGCTCAGCTCTGCTTGCCGGTGACTGTTGCGGTGTTCTTCAGTGAGCGCTGTAGCAGCACGGCACGTTTACTTTGAAAAAATTAGAGTGCTCAAAGCGTGCTTGTCGCTTGAATAATGTTGCATGGAATAATGGAATAGGACCTCGGTTCTATTTTGTTGGTTTTCGGAGCTTGAGGTAATGATTAAGAGGGACGAACGGGGGCATTCGTATTGCGGTGTTAGAGGTGAAATTCTTGGATCGCCGCAAGACGGACTACTGCGAAAGCATTTGCCAAGAACGCTTTCATTAATTAAGAACGAAAGTCAGAGGTTCGAAGACGATCAGACACCGTCCTAGTTCTGACCATAAACGATGCCGACCAGCGATCCGTAGTGGTTGCTTTATGGACCCTACGGGCAGCCTCCGGGAAACCAAAGTATTTGGGTTCCGGGGGAAGTATGGTTGCAAAGCTGAAACTTAAAGGAATTGACGGAAGGGCACACCAGGAGTGGAGCCTGCGGCTTAATTTGACTCAACACGGGAAAACTCACCCGGTCCGGACACCGTAAGGATTGACAGACTGATAGCTCTTTCTTGATTCGGTGGATGGTGGTGCATGGCCGTTCTTAGTTGGTGGAGTGATTTGTCTGGTTAATTCCGATAACGAACGAGACTCTAGCCTGCTAACTAGTGTAGCTATTGTGATATGGTCTACACTTCTTAGAGGGACAAGTGGCATTTAGCCACGCGAAATTGAGCAATAACAGGTCTGTGATGCCCTTAGATGTCCGGGGCCGCACGCGCGCTACACTGGAGAAGCCAGCGAGTGTTATCCAAGTCCGAAAGGATTGGGTAATCCGTTGAACCTTCTTCGTGCTTGGGACTGTGGCTTGGAACTATTCCACATGAACGAGGAATTCCTAGTAATTGCAAGTCATAAGCTTGCGTTGATTACGTCCCTGCCCTTTGTACACACCGCCCGTCGCTACTACCGATTGAATGGTTTAGCAAGGTCCTCGGATCGTGGCCGTAGGGGCACGCAAGTGTTTCTGCGGTTCGCGAGAAGACGACCAAACTTGATCATTTAGAGGAAGTAAAAGTCGTAACAAGGTTTCCGTAGGTGAACCTGCGGAAGGATCATTAATGTTGCCAAATGCCTCACCTGATGAAGGATCATTATGATGGTAGCCAAATGCCTCAAAGTGAAAGATCATTAGTAAGGTAGCCAAATGCCTCTAGCCAAATGTGCCTTCCAGCATCATGAGCACACTGTGTCCCGTGCGAGTGTTGTTTGGAAGGTGGTGGACCGATAGCAAGGTTCACAAACGTGATTGGTCAAGTCAGGGAGTCCATAGCCCGGTTGATGGAGTGGTGTTCCATGTACGGGGGGGAGTCAGGTTACAATTATGGGATTGTAATCTGATGCTTGACCAATCACGATTTTTTTTTCTCTGCTTGGGTAGTTAATGTATTGGGTGAACTAGCTATGTGGAAGGGCGGTGGTGTCGCCTGAAAGCCTGTGCAGAGTAAAATCTGTGCAGTCCAGTGGTGTTGGAGTAGCTAGGTAATCCCTTTACAGAAGCGTGGTTAGGTGCTCACAGTGTCCCCGAGTGCCTTTAGGCGGTCGTGATGTCAGCAAGTGAAGGGCCAGAGACGAGGTACGTGGTACTGTTCTTTGATGTACCTTCACCCGATCGCACGCGCAAATTTCAAAGAGTTCCGCCGGCAACCTGCTGATGCCTTATAGCTCATGTGCCCTACGAGCTTAGTCCCATTGATGAGCGGAACCGCCCAGGAAACATAATATGGATGATAACCAGGCTTGTTGGTCTGCCTTAGGTTGGAGTGGTGTTCTGACCGGGAGGTAGCCTCAAGTAACATAATACTCTTGGTGGTGGATCACTCGGCTCGTACGTCGATGAAGAGCGCAGCGAACTGCGTGACATGGTGTGAATTGCAGGACACCTTGATCATCGACAACTCTAACGCAAATGGCGGCCAAGGTCTTCTGGGCTTTGGCTGCGTCCGGTTGAGAGTCGGTTAAAAGATAGAACACGATGTGTTCAAGTATCATTGCGCAGCAGCTTGTCCACTGTGCCCCCGGACGAGTTTAGTGTGCAGCGCAGGTTGGTGTAATATGATCGGTTCTGAGCTATGCGTGCAAGCGGATTTGTGTTGTCTGCATGGTGTCGCGCGTATGGTTCAGTTCAGGTCTTATGCACTTAAATATCGATTCCCCGGGCATGGAATGCGTGTGGTTGTTCTTGGAGTGGTGTTCCAAGGCAGCTGCATGTAGTACATGTTATTACCTGGTGATCGTGGGGAATTGCTTAGTGTTGGCTGATTTCCCAAGGTTATCATGGTAGGGAAGCGAGGTAGCAGTAAATGCTCCTTGTGCGTTGAGCTTTTTCCCGAAGATAGAGTGGTGTTCTGTTGACGGGGGAATAGCTTGTCGCAATTAATTGTCGACCTCAACTCGGGCGCGAATACCCGC
>Ga0075358_1000025_pt1 | contig 10318 bp, 9 predicted proteins | sample WestPond_TuleA_D_FD_120078 | JGI IMG/M metagenome (GOLD analysis project Ga0075358, IMG submission 120078) | Natural and restored wetland microbial communities from the San Francisco Bay, California, USA, that impact long-term carbon... | ecosystem: Environmental > Terrestrial > Soil > Wetlands ... | reverse complement strand
TAGGTCAAGGGTATGGACCCCTCCTAGAGCAGAAACATCCACAACATTAGTATAGCTTAGGTCAAGGGTATGGACCCCTCCTAGAGCAGAGACATCCACCACATTAGTACTGCTTAGGTCAAGGGTATGGACCCCTCCTAGAGCAGAAACATCCACAACATTAGTATAGCTTAGGTCAAGGGTATGGACCCCTCCTAGAGCAGAGACATCTACCACATTAGTACTGCTTAGATCAAGGGTATGAACTTTGCCTAGTTTACTAACGTCTACCACATTAGTACTGCTTAGATCAAGGGTATGAACTTTGCCTAGTTTACTAACGTCTTCCACCTTAGTATGGTTCAGGTCAAGGGTATGAACTTTGCCTAGTTTGCTAACGTCTTCCACCTTAGTACCACTTAGATAGAGGGTATGGACCCCTCCCAAGGCGGAAACATCTTCCACCTCAGTATCGCTTAAATTAAGGGTGTGAACTTCGCCTAGAGCTGATATATCCACCACATTAGTATAGCTTAGATCGAGGGTATGAACTTTTCCTAAAGCAGAAACATCAGACACTTGAGTAAAGCTTAGATTAAGATCGTAAACTCCACCTAAAGCGGAAATGCATGATATGTCAGAGACCTTACTGCCGCTTAAATTAAGGGTGTGGACTCTGCCAAGAGCGGAAATATCAGACACCTTAGTATTACTTAGATCAAGGGTATGGACCCCTCCTAGAGCAGAAACATCTTCCACATTAGTATTCCATAGTTTAAGATCGTAAACTCCACCTAGAGCGGAAACGCCTGACTTGTCGGACACATCAATACCAGTAAGATTGAGAGTATGGACCCTACCCAGTGACGATATGTCGGTCACCTGAGTATAGCTTAGATCAAGGGTATGAACCCCTCCTAAAGCGGATATATCCACCACATTAGTATAGCTTAGGTCAAGGGTATGAACTTTGCCTAGTTTACTAACGTCGGTCACCTGAGTATAGCTTAGATCAAGGGTATGAACCCCTCCTAAAGCGGAAACATCTACGACATTAGTATTATATAGGTCAAGGGTATGGACTCCTCCAAGAGAGGAAACATCTTTTACTTTAGTATTATATAGGTTAAGGGTATGAACTTTAGTAAACAGATTGAGATAAGATAGTGTCGAGTTAGTAAGTTTAATATTAGTAAAAGCTGGTAGAAAATGATTATATTCAGGTTTATAGATTACTTCTTCTGTTATCTTAATATTAAGGGGTATATTCTTATAGAAGGTTTTGGTTATTAAAGCTAAGCTTTTAGCATCTTTAAAGCCTAATTCAAAGTGAATAAAAACTTCAAAAGGTAAATTGGTAAGAGATGTTTGATTTTTCTTGGGTCTAATCGTCTTTTTATTGAAAAAGACAATATATTTTCCTTCTGAATCTGATATGTAGGTCAACTTTTGTCTCTTGGTTGTCATAAAAGTTGTGAAAATTATATGAACTAACCCATATGAATATTATATAAATAATATAATATTTCATTTTTCATATACGAATAGCCTTTTCAAGGTATAAATCTACGTTTGATAGATTCCATATAACATTATATGGAAACATCACCAACACCACATCTAGGGACTAAATATCTACTTTAATAGAAAATTTACAACTTACCTATTATATCTTCTATTAATTTATCTGCTGTGGCGAACATGGTATAGGGTTGGTCGTCGTCTTTCTTACCCACGAGATCATAGTGTAGGTCGTCATTGGTGAAAAGTAAGATAGTCTTGGGGTGGGTCATAAGTTGTTCTTTCACGTAAGTCCGATCTTGATTACCATATTGTTTGACTCTAGGTAACGAATTGCTTCCCAGAACTATAATGTTTATATCCAAGAGTTTTGATATCACCTCCATGACACCATCATAGCCAATGTATTCTGTAGGGTCTATCACCTTTAGCTTATACTCCAAGAAGCCAATCTCATCAGCCAACACAGGGTCTCTTTGCTTGAGATGCATCTCACTCAACACCTTATTTTTATAACCTCTTGCGAGTAGCCCATTGTTAACTGTGTCATACATAGACCTATCTATCTTACGACCTATCATCTGCCTAATCTTCGCTATACGTTTAGTACGTTCCTGAGACGATAACTCGAAATATTTAGTATCAAAAGCACGGACTATACTTCTAACAAAGGAAGATACATCTCTTGATATACCTATTCTTACCATCTCTTGTCCATATATATTTTCGAATGGAACCATCTCATCATCTGCAAGTGGGACGTTGATATAGTATTCTGGTTGTACCTCCTTCTTCACAAAGACAAAAGATCTATTAAGACTACTCCATAGTTTTGAATCTGGGGGTAAGACGTCAAAAGAAGAATGTTTAGCGGTGGGATCTCTGATAATGAATCCGCCAGATATCATGGCAAATCCTCTCGACTCGAGTTGAGCTCTGAATTTTTCAAAGTAAAATAACCATTCAGTTTGTCCGGCTTCGTCTTCACCCCTAACCATACTACTCTCTTCATGAATTTTAATCTCAATCTCATTACCCGTAGGGTCGTCTGTAAACTCTGTAATTTGGGAGATTGAAAATGATGGATTGGTTAGATCGACGGCTTCGCCTTCGTCAAGAGATTGTTTGGATCGCTCTTCGCTCATAAGAGAACGTACCTTTATGCCATCCATAACTATACCTACCAACTTACCACCTGGAGGAATGAGTTTATCAAATGAATCGATCATAGCGTCCCATCTCGCCTCATCTTTACCAAAGAATGTAAGAGAGAAGAAGCTTACTATACCATCAATGGGGGTGCCATCGATCACCTCTGCCAACCCATCTGTATCTTCACCTCCAAGAAGGTTGCCATCATCATCTGTAGCTATAGTAATATCAAGCTTCTTCTTTATCTCAGCATAACGTCTTTTCAACTCTTCCAAATTTGTTTCGTTGGGTTCAACCACAAAGACCTTCTTAAGGCCTATGTTAGCCCATTTGTTCAGGTCGCCACCTCTACCACTTCCCCAGTCCATAATAATATCGTCTTTCCTAAACTCAGATTTCAACATGGTTTCTTTGATAATGTTGTGATATCTACGCATGACCTGAAGATTTTGCCCCTTAATGGTCTCTATAGGTATAGGGTTCATAATATCATCCCATACATCAAGAGCGGTCTTGTGTGCATTGGGTCGATCTCGATCATTACGCCATCTATATATAGTAAAGTTCTCTTCAGTGGGGTCCCACAAACACTCAAAGATCATACCATCTGGGTCGATTCCATCATAGGTGCCATCTGGCACTATAATCGTTTTATTATATGGATTGCGCTTAGTACCTTTGAAACGCGACTCACCTCTCTTTTCTTCACCTACCCATAGTTCATATTCGGTATCTTCATCACCTATTTTTCTTAACACAAAGTCTATAGTCATCTGATCCGCAGGTTTCCACTTCTTAGTATGGTTGTTTTTGTACCAATGTGATGGTTGGAATATCAACCCATCAACATTGACGCCCATCTCAGATATATCCACAGAGTCTATAGCCTGTTGGGCCTTCTCATAGAAGGTACCCTTGGTGAAAAAAGTCTTCACCTTGACATTCGCATTATCGAGATTTATAGTTCCGAAATTTTCAATAAGGCGTAGCCTTTCCTGAAAGTTAAGCTGTCTTACGTCTATACCTTTATGGAATAGTATGTCGAATATAAAATAGATATCGGTTCCATCTAAAGTATTGCATAGCTCGGCATCAAAAAGCGTATTTTCAGATCCCACCATACCCTCTCCAATCTTCCATACATCATCAGGAGGACCATATGCGTATATGGCGGATGCGGTCACCAACATAAATCGCCTTACTCCATCATATTTTACGGTGATCGATGTATCATTCAAACGAGTTTCAAGAAGGTCATCGACTCTAATATTCACAGGTTTGTTCCAATAATCTTTGTAAAGTTTATATGGAGATTTTGATTTGAACTTGGTCTTGGCCATGTCGTTATGGAATAGAGAATTGTGTGCCGCGGTAGCATCGATCCTCTCATCCAACGTCATTAGCATATTTTCGTTCAATGTAAAGTTAATAGATTCGAGCACCAGACGAATAGCATTTTCGAGGTGATCTATATTAGCGTACCCGATCAATGCATTCACTCTTTCAATCTCAACCTCATACTTGATGATAGAAAATTCTTCACCATCTTCTTTAATCTTCACCTCCTTGACATGGCTAAGATCAAACTTGAATCCGTATATATCAGAAGATTCATCGTTGATAACAAATGAAAAACGTTTGCGATGTCTAACTATATCAGGAATAAATGTGTCGGTAGGTTCATCGATAATCTCTTCAGTAGATTTACTGACCCTATACCCCCACACATCATTATCAATATTAGCCTCTCGGGGCCTAAATTTTTTCTGCCATATTATATTCCCAGTAGCATGGTCAGTAATTTTTCTAGCGTGTAATTTTTCCATACTCTCTGTCTTGTCATTGTACATGACAGGAACAGCGATCTCTTTTAATCTATTCATAATGTCAGCAAACTGCACAGGGCTCAACACACCAGGCATAAACGATCCATCGGGTCTACGAAATGTGCCAAATCCCACCTCCACTTCATACAACGAAGAAGAATCGAGATGGTCCTGTATCTTCGATACTATGGTTGGATCGATTATAGGATGAGATTTGTAAACCTTGACCGGTTTAGTGGACTCTACCACCTTGACGGTAGGATTTCCTTTCATCTGTCCCATGATTTTCTGAAGAATAGAATCTCCGTGATAAGATGGAGGTCGATTCGCCATGGCAATTTTAGGTCACAACCACGTCACTAAGTATGATGCAATATTTTATTTTACTTTTAATGACATCGTATAATATACATATTATAGATTTCATATATCGGTTTTTCTCCGAATAAAAGGTGCTAACATTATCAAATCTTAATCCGAGATTAAGATTGTAACTAAGGTATATAGATTTATATTAAGAGTCTAGACAGTGTCAGGTGTCTTTAGTTTTGAAAATTTAACAAGTATGTTTTTGAGTTCTATAGGCAGGTCGGCTATGTTAATATTTACACCATTTTCATCCTCGGTTATTCCATAGGGTAAGACAAAATTTGCAGGGTCAAAGGTGTACCCATCCGAGTATCGAGCATGCTCTGCTATCAACAACACTATCACTTTCTTGACATCTTCGGTTTTTACATCGTTCAAAAATGATACCAGTTCATCTATGTTGTTTTGGGATATTTTGGTTCTAAGTTTTTTTAATCCACCACCTCGTAGTGTATGGTACAAAGGATAACTAGTATCCATTGATAGACACCTTAGTAATACTTAACATGGTTAACTTTATAAGTCCTATATCACCATCATATCGAACATGGTATGGTATGCTACTACATCTGCTATCGAACATGGTATGGTATGCTACTGCATCTCAGTCTCCCAAGGTTTGTTCCATGGGACTACGGTGTCTGGTGCCAACAACAGATTTTCATCTTCGGCCTCTACATAACCCGCTCCTCCAGGGTATACACCTGTTCCACCCTTTATCATATTTTTCATAGATGGTGATGGACCAATGTCAGGCATATACATCTGTTTATTTTGAGGGGGTTGTCCACCATATATATTTTGAGGTGGTGGAGCAGCCATGAATTGTTGTTGCGGGGCTGCTGCTGGCATAGGTGCGGCTCCAGATGGGGTAGCCAAGGCTTGGGTAATAAAAGATTGGAGTGATGGAATATTTTTAGTACCATTAAATCTTGCATGAGGTTTACCGTTTATGTATAGGATAAGAGTAGGGACGGTATTTATAGGTGTAGACGTCTGCCTCGACCATATAACAACATCCTTATTTTGGGTGATATTCAAGATGGCATATGACACCCTGTTATCGGTCTTGGCCAACTTGAAAAATATAGGACTAAACTGCGCGCAATTATCACATCCATCCATCTTGAAAAAAATCAGGGCTACATTTCTGAGGTTGGTACATAATGTTTTTTGATGGGTACCAACCACAGAAAAATTTTGATGACTCAACGTAACAACAGACATTACACTGGTAAACAATATATATTATTTAAGATAATACTAAGAAGATTTCTGCCTTCGAAAAGGTTATGCTATGGACTTCGTCCATAGCCTTTCTAGAGGTAGCGAGGAAAAGTTAACGCTATGAGTTAATCTTTTTCAATACACCGTACGAACTATAAGTTACGTATGTATATATCGATGGTTATCAACCTAAATAAATTAACAAAATTTCTTCAATATATGATATAGTATGCCCCGCGCTAAAAAAGTCGATCCCTCACTTGAGATAGAGGAGGCGTTGAATAAAAAAGCTGTATCAACTCTGTTGAAAGAATGCAAAGAGTTGGGTATAGAAGAATGTGAAGGTAAGAAAACTATGAAAAAAGCCGATCTCGTGCGTCTGATCATAGACGCAAAGGCTCAAGAGGCTGAAGAAGAGGAGATTTTGATAGAAACGAAACCCAAGAAAACTGCCAAGGTTGGTAAGAAGAAAAGTATTACCATAACAGTTGGAAAGACCAGTGTGTATGGTTCGAAGAATTTGTCATCATTGAAACTCGAATGCAAAAAGAGAGGCATAGACTCTAGCAAGTGCGCCCAGAAGAAAGACTTGCTTATAGCCGTCCTTGAAGAATGGGATGAATTACACCCTGAAGGTATTCCAGTTAAGAAAGCTTCCACTGCCAAGAAGGCTCCAGTTAAGAAAGCTCCAGTTAAGAAAGCTCCAGTTAAGAAAGCTCCAGTTAAGAAAGCTCCAGTTAAGAAGGCACCAGTTAAGAAAGCTCCAGTTAAGAAAGCTCCAGTTAAGAAGGCACCAGTTAAGAAAGCTCCAGTTAAGAAGGTTGCTAAGGCACCTACCAAGGCTCAAATGGTTGAAAAATCTGAGATGTGTGACGACAGCATGATCCTTGTTATCGACACTGGTAAATGTATTAAGAAGACCAAGGCTGGAACTCCCTATGGTGAGAAGACTTTGAAGGCGCTCTTTGGAGATGAATACGAATATGATGAAGAATTAGGTATCGTCGGTACGTCTGAAAAGGTTGAAGAATATAAGGAAAAATTTGGAGGCGTTGAACCCGAAGAAGAGGTTGAACCCGAAGAGCCCGAAGAAGAGGTTGAGGTTGAGGTTAAGATCAAGGGGCGCAAGACCGCTAAAAAGGTCACCAAGAAGACGGTTAAGAAGGTTGCCAAAAAGGATAGATGTGATGACCCTGACGAAGAGCCTTGTGATGACGGTCAGATATGCAGTACATCCTCAGGCAAATGTGTGAAGGATACTGCAACATCTCGTAAGAATAAGTGGATACTCAATGTCAATGAGAGGGTCATAGTGGGTACCAAATCTGTTATTGAGAACCTTCAAAAAGTGTTGGGCGGTGATATTGAAGCTCCTTCCAAGGCAAAGGTAAAGGTAGCCGCCAAGAAGGGTAGGAAACTCAAAATCTCCGAACCAGAGGAGGTCGAGGAAGAGGTTGAAGAAGAGGTTGAAGTCGAGGAAGAGGTTGAAGTCGAGGAAGAGGTTGAAGAAGAGCCAAAGAGCATCTCCGATATTCAATCCAAGCTTGATGAGCTTTTAGATGAAGGAGTAGATCAGGAAGAGGTTGAGAAGATTAAGGCTAAGCTTGGTGAACTTAAGACCAAAAAGACTAAACCTCTACCAGCCCCTCCCAAGAAGGGCAAGCCTGCCAAGCCTTTGCCAGTTCCTAAGAAGATAAAGACTCCTGGTACCCCCGGTACTCCAGGATCCGCTAAGAAAAAGGTACCCACATCTTCTACTAAGGTCGAACTTAAGAAGCAAGAGATCTATGAAACATTCCAAAAATGCCTTGAATCGCTCTCTTCGTAAATTTAACTTCCAACCTATGGTCAGAGTGCTTCTTACGAGTCAGATTATGTCTTTTTTATTTCGGTTACCGAAATAAAAGAGCTTCCAAATTAAAATTTTGATATCTATTACTAGTTATATAACTACTACTACCTTGGGTAGATATATAACTTTAGTAGATTATGCAGATAGAAAAGATAGATGTAGATACATTTGATATACCAGAGTTGGTATCGAGATCGCTCACTCGTATCAAAAATACATATGGTGAAAAGTTTAATATCCAAGGTCAACCTTGGGTGGGGACCAAGTTTATGACCGATAACCAAACTTTGGCGGAACCAAAGTTTATGTCATGTCACACCATCATCTTTGATAATAAGACTATAGGGTATGATCTGCGTTACTATGATGGTACTCTAATACCTTTGTTGTCTTATCTGAAATCTAGAGATTCTATTATCACAAGACCATTCTTCCCTATCACTTTATGTCTGCCATCTGATGTGGTGGAAGAGTTTGGAAGAATTAACATATTCATCTTAATTTCGAAAGTCGAAGAGACCGATGGGTATATCGACTATATACCTATAAGTCTAACGGAATATTCGGAGTTTGAATCTACCTTGTTGAGACATCTACATTTTTACTAATCCAATAAAGGTGGATTCATCCCTGCGAACTTAATTTGCTTCTCTGAAGCAAATTCTAAATCTAAAGATTTTAATAATTCTCCCATGCATCTGGAGTATATCTAGATGCAAAGATTGCAAAGTCCACCGCATTGCACTTATCCAAAAAAGGAAGCCCTTGTGACGAAGCAAACTGCTGAAGGTCGGTAAATATGTCTATGCTTCGCTGTGATGGATATTTATATCTTTTACCACGATCTGCGACAGCTTCGGCATTACGTGAATTACCTTCATCTATTACAAGGCTTTCATTAGGGTTTAGACTTTTTAACTTTTTCTTCAAAGAGTCATTTGATAGATTACTATCATCATTCAATACCAACCTTTCATATTGGTAATCTTTCTTGTTAAACGACATCGGTTATATATCCAGATGAATGTTTATATACGAATACTATAAAATCATTGAAGTTTATTTTAGATGAGTTTGCGTTCTGGTCGGTATCTTGAATATTCATATGTTGTTCAAATGAGGCATACATATTCATTAGATGATTATAATAGATATACTTCCACTGGCGATAGTGTTCTCTTGAGGTTGCACATTTATATCTACATTTAGATTGGTGATCAAATCCCCAAGAAAGGTTGGCATTTGAAATTTTGGGAGGTAGTCTAATGGGGAGAAACTCTGGTTCTGGATAACGCTCTGCAATATCTCCATCTTGCCCGTCTTCTCGTTGTACATTTCTATTATTGGGTGCCTCCATTCGGAGACTTTTTTTTACCACTTGTTTTTACCGGTTTTTCTTTTAAGTCTTTTGATGTTATGGTTTCAATCTCTAAATAATCTCCGGAAGTAGGTGTAGTAACATCTTTTTCTTTTAGGGAATTTAGCTCTTTATCCAACAGGGAGTCTATGGCAGTCTCATCAGGTTCATCGCTATCAATAATTATCTGGGTACTAGATGGTGGAGATACCATTACATTTTCAGTAGATGATGATGCTCGAGGTTGAGATTGGGTGATGACGGGAATGGAAGGTTGGGTAGGTGGGGTGGAAACCATACCCCTCGGTGCACCTCGGTTCGCTTCTTCAACTATAGCTCTAAGTATACGGTCATGTGTATCTATGATCGATTGTTGCTTTGATATAATTTCTAGTAGCGCCGTATATTTAGCATCTACCACAGATATCTTTCTATTCAACCAGAAAGATAGACCACCTACCACAACAAGCTCTATGCCTATGTGGATAAGAAAAGTTTTGTCAATAATGGTCGACATTAACTACTACGAGTAGTACTATCCCCGTCGTATGAATGTTTAACATCGTTTGCATTTTCTTTATAACCACATATACGCGGTGTGGAATACAAAAGAAAATTATAAAACGTGACAGGTGAGATGTATATTATATATTACATAGATGTATATTATACTTACATCTGACACATCTTACATTCTTCACCAAGGGCCGTAAAATAATAACGTTTAATTTCATCAAAGGGGGGTGATATTTTTTCAACATCTTCTCCATCTTCAGAGTGTATCCTACTATTACACTGTTGGTTAACAGCGTCATGTATCATGTATGACTAGAAGAATGTGTCATGATTATTACGAAGGTATCCATCTATGGGGTATTTTTTCAGATTCTCTTTAAGATGTTCTCTACATGTAGGACATGGAAGTAGTAATGTCAATCCCACGATAAAAGATTTAAGAGCCTGTGCTTGACTTGGTTCGTATGTACTGCATAGTATATGTATAACATCCCAAAATTTAGGACCCCAAAATTTCCT
>Ga0075358_1000019_pt1 | contig 11406 bp, 11 predicted proteins | sample WestPond_TuleA_D_FD_120078 | JGI IMG/M metagenome (GOLD analysis project Ga0075358, IMG submission 120078) | Natural and restored wetland microbial communities from the San Francisco Bay, California, USA, that impact long-term carbon... | ecosystem: Environmental > Terrestrial > Soil > Wetlands ... | reverse complement strand
CAAACAGATCAATTAGTCCAAAAAATAGAAACAAAACAAACAGTAACTACTAAAGCTATTTTAGAATTACCCGACAATGGAAGAAGATATGTTAATGGAAGAGAAGATTAGGCCACAAGAAGGTCCTCAAATGGATTTTCTTGCATCAGAAGCAGATATTGTAATTGATGGGGGAGCAGCAGGAGGAGGAAAAACGTACGCTTTATTATTAGAAACTCTTTGGCATCATGAAACTCCGGGATTTAGCGCTGTAATTTTTAGAAAAAATGCAAATCAAGTAAGAAATCCCGGTGGTTTATGGGATACTTCAGCGCCTTTATTTATGAAATTTGAAGGAAATCCCAAACAATCAACTTTAGAATGGGATTTTCCATCGGGTGCAGTAGTAAAATTTGCTCATATGGATATGGAAAAAGATAAATTTTCATGGCAAGGATCGCAGATAACACTTATTGGATTCGATGAACTTACCCACTTTTCTTGGGGTCAATTCGTTTATATGCTATCTCGTAATCGTTCTCTTTGTGGAATTAAACCTTATATTAGAGCCACAACAAATCCCGATCCAGATTCATGGGTTAGAAAATTTATTGATTGGTGGATAGATAATGAAACTGGATATGCTATACCCGAAAGATCGGGATTAATTCGTTGGTTTATAGTTATTGGTGATGAAACAATCTGGAGTAATACTAAAGAAGAACTTAAGAAAAAACATCCTGATTGTCTTCCAAAAAGCGTTTCTTTCATAGCCTCTACCGTATATGATAATAAGATTCTCTTAAAAGAAAATCCTGATTATTTAGCTAATCTTCAAGCGTTACCGCGTTTTGAGAGAGAACAACTCTTAATGGGTAACTGGAATATTAGACCAACCGCTGGCATGTTCTTTCAACGTTCTTTTTTTAATGTTGTGGATGTTCTTCCGCGAAACGTAACTTTCGTTCGTTACTGGGATCGAGCCGCGACTAAAAAGACCGAACTTAATGATCCCGATTTTACAGTCGGATTGAAGTTAGCTAAAGATAAAGACGGAATATTTTACGTTGTAGACATTGTTAGATTGCAAGAAAGCCCCCTACAAGTGCAAAATGCAATTAAAAATTGTTCTACACAAGATAGCAGTGATTGTAGGATAGGAATTGAGCAAGATCCAGGTCAAGCAGGAGTCAGTGAAGTCGATTTGTTAATTCGTATGCTGCAAGGATATTCCGCAACAGCGTATAAAGTAACTAAAGATAAAATTACTAGAGCCTCCCCTGTGAGCGCCCAAGCCGAAGCAGGCAATATCCGAGTATTAAGAGGCTATTGGAATGAAGACTTTTTTAGAGAGTTAGAAAACTTTCCCGAAGGTGGACATGATGATATCGTGGATGCTTTAAGTGGAGCTTTTCTAATGCACACAGAAAACAAATATAATCTTTTAGCGTTATCGCAAATGTGAGGCTTATGGATGACAGACCGATCGTGAAGGCAGATGCACAGGACTATCGTCCTATCACCTACATTCAAGAGCAAAAGCATCTTCTAGCAAAAGTCAAGCAAGTTAACAACGACAATTTTGTCCGCTCCGATGGTTGGATGAACGTCCTAACAGGCTTAGGAATGTGCGGAAGAGACAAGAAACAAAGCGGTTTTTTCCGTATCTCTAACATATTCAATCGCTCCGAATTAGATCAAATGTACCGTTCCGATGGCCTACTTAGGTTGATCATCGACATTTTTTCTCAAGAAATGCTCAGGCAAGGATGGGAATTAGAAGGCGATGCCGAAGGTAAAATCATGGGCAAGCTTGAAGAGCTAAAAGTAAACGAAGCGATGGGAAATTTAATTAAATGGGCTAGGTTATTCGGAGGAGCCGTTTGTATCATGGGTATAGCCGATGGTCTTCCGTTAGATCAACCAGTAGATGAAAGGAGTTTACGTGATGTCCAATGGCTACGTGTATTCGATCGATATCAAGCATATTCCAGAGATGGCACATTTGAGTCCGATCTTAACTCGCCAAATTACGGTTTTCCAAACGTCTACACAATCAACGATAACCGCACTGGCGCTATCTTTTACGTCCATTACTCCCGCATTCTCAGAATGGATTGGAATGTCCTACCGCCTCGATGGCAGAATTTTAACCAAGGCTGGGGCGATCCTCTAATTCAAACCATCTATGAAGAACTTAGAAATTATTCTATGGCCTTTTCGCATACAGCAACAATGATGGAAGATTTCGTTAATGGTATCCTCAAGATTCCCAATTTAACCGCAATTATGGCCTCCCAATGCGGAGATCAAAACGTTCTCAAACGATTAAATATTTTGAACCTATCCAAATCCACAACTAATACGATGATTTTGGACGGAGATGAAGACTATCAAAAAAATTCAACCAATGTCACAGGCATAGCCGATCTGATCGATCGTTTCATGCTAGCCCTTTCTGCCGTCTGTAAAATCCCTGTCACTCTTCTTTTTGGTCGCAGCCCAGCAGGATTAAACGCCACAGGCGAAAGTGATGTAAGAAATTTTTACGATGCCGTTAAGCAAGAGCAAGAATCCAAATTGCGTTGCGTTCTGGAAAAGTTAATCCGCTACATCATGATCTCCAAAGATGGACCCTTCAACGGAATTGAACCAGATGATTGGTCGCTTCAATTTGTGCCCTTATGGCAAAACACAGAAGAACAAGACGCAATGACAAGAAAAATGGTAGCCGAAACCGATGCCATTTACATTGATCGTGGCGTTCTTGATCCAAATGAAGTAGCGATCTCACGTTTCGGCGGTAATAAGTGGAGTATGAACACTCAAATTGACGAAGAAATGAGAGAAAGAACCAATCCAGAAAGAGACGAAATAGAAATGCTACAAAAAGAAAAAGACAAGGATACAGGAGCCGAAGTCACTCAAGGACCCGATTACATGGGTACAGGATTGCCAAGGTCACCAGCGAGCTCATTCTAATGAGAAAAGAATTCAAATTACTTTTGGAAATGAGAAAAGCCAAAGGCATCAAAAAAAAAGCCAAAGTACCTCCAAAGTGGCTTTTTCCAATCAATCAAGAACGCCAATACGATCGCGCTTTGTACTCCCTTACCAATGAGCTTAAACAACTTATCAAGCAGATTTTAGTGCCTGAAATTCCCTCAATGATAGCCGAAGTAGAAAGCAAAATGCCCAACGATCGCCAAGATAGCTATCTCGATCGTTTAAACGGATTGATAATTTATATTAAACAAGCTATACAAAATAAAGTATTTAATACTATTGTGGAAGCCGAGGTTATAGGAGTCGAAATTGCAAGGTTCAACAAAACCCAATTCCAAAAGCTCAACGATAGCATCTTCGGCATTGATATTTTTGTCGATGAACCTTGGCTCAGCGATCAACTACAACTGTTTGCAGCACAAAATGCCCAGCTCATCCAGTCACTGCCAGATCAGGAACTTGAACGAGTGGCTGGCGATATTGAACGCGGATTGCAGCAGGGCTTAAGGTTTACCGATATTTCCAAAGGAATACAAAAATCCTTTGGAATTACTCACAGGCGAGCCACATTGATAGCCAGAGATCAAACAACCAAGCTAAACGCCAGTTTAACTAGGTTAAGGCAGCAAGAAGTAGGCGTAGAAGAATATATCTGGCAAACATCAGGAGATGAAAGGGTGCGTGCCACCCACAAACACAATGATGGCAAAGTGTTTCGGTGGGATACCCCCCCAAAAATTACAGGCCATCCCGGAAACGACGTAAATTGTCGCTGCGTAGCAAGGCCAGTTTTAGATAAACTTTTAAATTTAGGTTGATATGGAACTAAAAAATCTCGCCAGATACGACAAAGGAGTCGTCCAAGGCGAGACCACATTAACAGATGAAGGTTATATAAAAGCTCGTTCCATTGTGACTAGATGCGGAGTTTTTCTTTATAAAAATGCCGACGGTACAATCAGAAAAGAACTAAGACATCCCGATGACGTTTTAAGACCCGAAAGTCTAGAAACAATAAAAATGATTCCTGTAGTTAATGGCCATCCACCCGAACGCTTAGTAACAGCCGATAATGCAAAAAGACTAGCCGTAGGATACACAGGTGAAACCGTCGAAACCGAAATGCCCTATATCGTAGCCAACATCCTAGTCACTGATAAATCCGCGGTAGAAGAAATAAAAGATAAGAGAAAAAACGAACTCTCTTTGGGTTATACGACAGATCTCATCGAAGATTCAGGAATGTATTTTGGTGAGCCGTACGAATTTCGTCAGACCAATATCCGCTACAACCATCTGGCGTTAGTCGATCAGGCTAGAGCTGGACCACAAGCGAGAATTTCTCTTGACGGAGACGACGCGGAAGAAATTTTACAAGAGGAGGCGCAAGTGGCTAATAAAAAAGCTAGGAAAGTAAAAATTGACGCACAAGAGTACATGATGGAAGACGATACTGCGAGTGCAATAGAAAACATGATGAATCAACATCATGAGTTTAAAAAATCTCATGAAGATTTCATGAAAAAGCACATGACTCTAAAAGACGAGCATGAAAAATTAATGGCCGAACGTGACAGTCTAAGAGATAAAGACTATCACGATCCCGAAAAAGTTCATCATCCGTTAGAAAACGATGAAATCGGTTCCAACGGAAAAGAAGAAAAAGACCCTGACGACTCTTATGGGATGTCCTCCCACGTCAAGGATTACGAAAAACCAGTTAACATGGAGAATCATGTCGTGAATTCACCCAAAAACGAACACTATCCGCACGATCTGCCGCACGTTTCAAAAGTTGATGCTGCGGAGGTTGATCGTCGCGTGAAGCACAGAGTAAAACTAGAAAAGCTCTCTGAGCGCTTCCTAGACAAAAGAACTCTGTCCAGATTGGACAGCATGAGCGATTTCGAACTTAAAAAGAGTTTAATTATGAGCATTCAGCCAAATGCAAGGCTCGACGGTAAGAGCGAAAACTACATCAACGCACGTTTTGATGCAGCCATAGAAGACCTTCCCGGAGCCAAAGTAATGGCAGCTCCTTCTAAGTACAACAATGATAGCGATCCAGAATCAAGAGAAAAGGATGCAGCTAACGCAGTTGAAGCCCGAAAAAACATGATTCGCAATCAAAAAAACGCTTGGAAACCAAGGAGTAAATAATGCCTCAATTACAATATAACTTTTTGATGACCATAGGTATCGCAGGTGAACTCTACGATATCGGATTCAACAACGTCCTGTCCCCAGTATCCCCCATCGAACCAGCGATCATACCAGGGTTAGGCGTAGCCAAAATCATCGGTCAAGATATGCAAGTACGTTTGCCTCACCAAGACATAGCAAGCGTAACTCTGTCAGCACCATTAAGCGCCTCCAACTCAACAGTCGTTACCCTAAACGGTATCGCATTGACCCCAGTTGTATACGCAACCAGCAATGCCGCGACTTTAACAGCTATCGCAGCTTTAATCGCAGCACAAGATGGAATCGCTTCTGCAACGTCTAACGGTACAGACACTATCACAATCAACGCAACGCAAGGATTTGCCGTAACGGCAACTTTCGTAACTAGCGGTGGTAGCGCAGTAACATGGACAACAGTCTATTCCAACGATAACGTATTCTATGGCGTGTCCATCTTCATTCAAAACAAAATGAATTTAGGCAGCCCATTAGGATCAGCAGGACCAGCACCGTACATCCCAGGAGATGCCGTTCCAGTGCTTACTAGAGGAAGAATTTACGTTCGAGTAGAAAATAACGTAACTTCCGATAGCCCAGTTTATTGGAGAATGATCCCAACCCTAGCCAATCCACTTGTGGGTGGATTTAGATCCGATTCCGACACTGGAAACGCAATCCTTCTTTCGAACAACATCGTAAGATGGATCACAGGCGCAACCGCAGGCAATCTGGCTGTTTTAGAAATAAATCAACCGTAATATTTAGGAGTACAAAATGTCTGACTTAAACATAATTAAAACATTCGCCAGTTTGCGAGGAGACGCAGGAGAAACCTTCTTTTTCGCTAGGGAACTAGAATATATCAAGAGCAAGTCTTACGATATTGAATTCCCCGAAATGAAGGCTTTTAAGCACATCCCCATCTCCACAGAAGCAGGCGAAGGCGCTCAAGCCATTACCTATGCTCAGTTTGAAGAAGTCGGTTTGGCTCGTGTGATCGAATCCTACGCTGATGATCTGCCAAGAGCCGACATCACAGGTAAAGAATACACAACTCAAGTGAAGTCTATCGGCGTATCTTATGGATACTCCGTGCAAGAAATTCGCGCAGCTATCTACGTTGGCCGTTCTCTCACTCAGAGACAAGCTAACGCAGCTCGCAGAGCGAACGATCAAAAGATCAATAGACTAGCTTGGTTTGGCGACGCTACTTACAACATCTTAGGGGTAATTAATACTCCCAATATTCCAGCCTACCTAGTACCAGCCGACGGTACAGGCGCATCCACGTTATGGGTTAACAAAACGCCAGATCAAATCTTGCGCGACCTTAACTCCATCACAAACAGTATCCCTCAGTTAACTAAAGGCGTAGAAATGCCTAATACTGTATTGCTGCCAATCGCACAATACACGTTAATCGCGTCTACACCTCGTAGCCCAACTAGCGATACAACCATTCTAGAATATTTCATCCAAAACAACCCATTCATCACAACAGTGGACTGGGTGCCAGAATTGACAGGAGCAGGTATTGATCCTCCATCTGGCGGTTCAGGAACCGACATATTCATAGTATACGATAAGAATCCAGACAAGCTCACAATGGAAATCCCAATGCCATTTACGCAGTATCCTCCACAGGAACAAGGACTTGAATTTGTCGTTCCATGTGAATCTCGTTATGGCGGTATTATCACCTATTATCCATTATCTTTAGCATTCGGAGAAGGTATCTAACATGGCTTTGATTAATTACACTGGGAAGAACGTTTTAGGAGTCTGTTTAAAGGGAGGAGAAATTGTACGTTTCCTCCCCGGAATCAACGAAGTTGAAGACAGCAAGCTCGTAGACGTAAAAGCTCATCCTCTCTTCCAAGCGAGGATCAGCAAAGGATTAATCCAAATAATGGCAGAAAATCTAGGCAAAGACGGTAAACGAAGTGTAGAGGAAATGATCGATCATATCCCCAAAATCGTAGACCTAAAATTGCTGAGGAAGATCATAGAATCCGACGGAAGAGAGAGAGTCATCAAAGCTGCCCAGCAGCAAATTGACAAAATCAAAAATCCGTCCAAGGCTAAAGCCGAGGAGTCAGATGAACATTTCACCTGAAACAGTAATTAGCGCACTTTTTTTGTACGCCCCGCAGTTTTTTACGACCGATCCTGATCGTCTTGCCTATTTAAATAGTCTCTATACACTACTTAAATGCCAAGTCAACTCTCAGTTTTTGTCCTGCTGCGGAGTTTCTGTTTTCGCGTTCCTAATGGCTCACTATCTGACTATCGCCTCAAATCCTAATTTAGGAATTCTAAGCAACATATCCGAGGGGGATCTCTCTCTCGGATATAATGTTGCCTCCGATATGACCGCCTTAGAATTAACCCCCTACGGACGCAGCTATCTCGATCTAGTCAAAAGAACAACTCTCGGCAGCACAGTAACCAATCTTCCTGTAATTTTAGGTGGTGTAGCTCAAAATATGCCACTCGGTTGCTGCAATGGCGGTTGGGGTTGGGGATATGGAAACGCAGGTTGCGGAGGGTGCTAAATGGGACCCAATTCTTTTAAAGATTTTAGAAAAAAATTCGATCAACGTATTAACGAAATAGAAAAATTCTCTGAATCCTATGTCAAAATCGGATTTCAAGAAGGCTCCGTAACAAAATCACAAGTCAAAGGTAAACGCCGTAAAGAAGGCGGTAAATCCATGCCCCAAATTGCAGCCGAAAATGAATTCGGAACCAGAACGACACCTGCCAGACCATTTATGCGTACTAGTTTTGATGAAAATAGAGAAAAAATAAACCGAATTATAGCCTCAGAATATGATAAAATCATTGAGGGAAATTCAACTGTTAAAAAATCCCTCAATTTAATCGGACTTTTCGGAGTCGATCTTATTCAACAAAAAATAAGATCCATTCATTACCCCCCCAACTCACCTAGAACAATAGCTATTAAAAAAAGCTTCAAGCCTCTAATTGATTTTGGGCAAATGGTGCAATCTGTTCGGCACAAGGTGGTAATTAAATGAGCCCTTTAACCCCATTTGAAGTCTTTAGAACCCCAATAGAAATCAGAAGGTTTACTCAAGGGTTTTATCTCAACGGAATTTGGCAAGAAGGCTCGCAAATTGTGCTTTCTGCCGTATTAATCACAGGCAACGTCGTTAATATCACAATCAACGGCGTTGCCTTGTCGCCCACTACTTTTACAACTAGTGCAGCCGTTACAATGGCTCTAATTCAAGCGAAACTATTACTACAACCTAACATTCAGCAAGTCGATATTTCCAGCGACCTACTCACTTTGACAATCATCCCCTTGCAGCCTAATTTGTCTGTAGTGAGCATTTTTACAGTCACAGGAGGAGCAAGCCAGCCAACCGTAACAATCACAAATTCACCTTTTGTTATTCCTGCCACTGCCAGTGTTCAGCCGTTAGGCAAAGACGTAAAATTAGTTCCAGAAGGTCGCCGTGATTCAGCCGAATTTAAGTTTTACACCTCAACCGAAATCTATGGAGTCACAACCCAAAACCCAGATCAAATCACAGTTTTAAAAGCTCCCTTTACAGGCATAGTCTATGAAGTCATCAACATAAGCGACTGGCAAAACAACGCCAATTTTAACATCATCAATCACTATAAATTTGTGGCTCTGCGTCTGCATCCCCTTCCCGGAGTTCTATGACAATTGATTTCATGACCGTCCGCACAAGTTTATACGATTGGGCAGTAGCTAACGTCCCCAGCGGAATGCCAGTGATCTATCTTTATCCTAACGCCCCTCGTCCAACAGTCGATTATGTGAGCCTATACATATCCTCAGTTACGCAAATAGGCTGGGATTATGTACAAGATCCTTTGGATAATACAGGCATAGCGGAGCAAGTAGGTGATAGGGAATTTACGCTTCAAGTGCAAGTCTATGGTGGCGATCCCATCACGACAATACAAAATTTGAGAACTTCATTGCAAAAACAAACTGTTTTAGATAATCTGAGGGCAGACGGAATCGTCTTTGCCAACTGGTTCCCCATAAATGACGTCACCGAGCTGATAGATTCTCGTTACGAGCAAAGAGCGTCTATGGATATTCTATTTAGAATAGCAGACGTTTATACAGATAATTTAGGTGTCATCGACACAGTAGAGCTAGAGGAAATTTACAAAGACCCCACTGGCACTATAGTCTACGATGAAACATTCACAATTCCGCCACCATAGGAGTAAGACATGCCACTTTCAGATATTGTAAACGTGCAAATCACAAGGGAGACTCAAACAGTCTCCGAAGCAGGTTTTGGGACTCTTATGATTCTCGGAACCAATAAAAATTGGAACGATCTAATAAGAAAATATTCGAACATGCAGCAAGTAGCAGTCGATTTTAATCCCTACGATCCCGAATACATAGCAGCTCAAGATGTATTTTCTCAAAAAATCACACCCCCATTTATTTATATCGGTAGACGTACAGTAGACACGGTAGGTATTGATGTAGAAACCGCTTTACCTGCGCAAACTTATACCGCTACAATCAACGGTAATGACGTTTCTATTAACTCATCCTCTGCCGTAATGGATTCAGTAGTGACTTTAAGCGGTATTAATACCGTAGTCGTCAATTTCGATATTGATTTCAACGCAGCTAGTTCAATCGTTCCTACAATCAACGGAGCTCCCTTAGCAGCCGTCGTTTGGAATACCAATCAAGCGACAACCATCGCAGCCTTAGCAACCGAAATTGCAGGCGATGCCTCTGTAACGAGTGCCTCTGTTACAGGAGCCAGACAAATTACAATCGTTTTTGTATCCGCAGCTAGTGCAATAGTCGATAGCATTGAAACGTCAGGAGCAGGATCTCAACCAGTTGCCACAATTTTATATTCAGGACCATTGGTAACAGGCAATAGAATAAACGTCTCATTGAACGGTGATGAGTTAGGTACAATCACAAGCATCATAGATTTTAGTGCCGATTTTGTAGCCTCAAACTCAATTGTAGCCACAGTGAATGGAGTAGTTTTAAGTGCTAACCTTTTTTCAGTAGATCAAGCCACAACAATTGCAGCCGTAGCCACAAAAATCGGAACCGCGACAGGAGTAGCAAACTCAACCGTCACAGGAGCAAGACAAATAACCGTCGTTTTTACAGATCCCGGAACTAATACCGTAAACAGCGTAGTGACTACATTAGGAGCTTCTCAGCCGACCGCCACAATTTCCGAAGGTGGATTTGTTTTTGCAGTAAGCAGCTCCGCTACCATGTCAACCATCGCAGCAGCTATCCAAACCGCCCTAAACGTAGGTTATACCCCAGGTATTGCGACAGCCGTAGTTTCAGAAACCAATAGTAATGTCATTTCAATTACTTCCAATCCAAACCAAGCAGGGGTGATAGACTTCTTTACAGTAAGTCTTGGAGCTTCTCAAGCGACAGCAACTATCGTAAACAGCGCCCAACCGACCGATAAAAACACAATAGCCGATCTTTTAGCAGAAGCAATTAATGCGTTCAGCCCCGATTTAGGAGTAATAGCCACAACGCCTGCGGTTCCGAATGGCACTTTAACCCTAACCGCAGATGTCTCAGGCGTTCCATATACTTTGGCCGTTTCTACGACAATCGTTAACCCAGATCAAGCAAGAGTAACAATTACTCAAGCCGTTCCAAATCAAGCTTATACAGTGATTATCAACGGAACTTCTTTCATTTATCAAGCCCCTAATAATGTATTTACGAATGAACAGATCGCAGCAAATTTAGTTTTAGCTATTAATACTCTTTATCCATTACCTCCTGCTACTCCAGTAGCAAAATTGCAACCTGTAACAGCGGTAGACAATTTTAATGGAAGCTTTGAAATAATATCTGATGTTGTGGGTGCAGGTTTAATAATTCAAATCTTACCTGTAGGAGTAATGACAATTCAAAAAGGGTTAATTATTCAACCATATGTTCCTTCTGTCTCTGTAGTAACAGATCTAACAGCAATTCAGGACGTAAATGATGACTGGTACGCTTTAGCTTGTACAGACAGAACAAAAGCAACCGTTTTAGATATTGCAGCATGGATTGAATCGCAGGTAAAAATATTTGGAACAGCTTCAGATGATCCAAATATTATTTTATATCCTCCTGGAAGTGGATCAGGATTTGATTCTACTTCAATCGCATATACTTTCTTTAGTTTAGGCTATGTGCGTACCTTTGTTCTTTATCAT
>Ga0075358_1000018_pt1 | contig 11554 bp, 17 predicted proteins | sample WestPond_TuleA_D_FD_120078 | JGI IMG/M metagenome (GOLD analysis project Ga0075358, IMG submission 120078) | Natural and restored wetland microbial communities from the San Francisco Bay, California, USA, that impact long-term carbon... | ecosystem: Environmental > Terrestrial > Soil > Wetlands ... | reverse complement strand
TGGATCGACCACAACGCGCTCGTGCATCGTGCTGGCCTACTCATGGGTGAGAAGACGCCTTGGGTAGAGGAGCTCGAGTGGATCAAGCTGGGGGACTGGAAGTGCTGGCACAAACTAATCTCCAGGGTTGACATACACTTCGTCAAGAGGGTGGTCGCGTTCGACGAGTGGTGGCCGAACGGGCTAAGCGAGCCGCCCCTCGAGGAGCTCAAGAGACGCTTTGATGTACCTGTCTAGGGAAAATTGGAAGCAGCAGAAGGAGGCAGCCGTGAGCAAGAAGATGAACCTGCTTGAGAGCACGGACCTTTCCGAGTCCATCACGGGCAAGATCGACGAGGCCGCGGGGATCATCCACGGCGTAGTCCTCATGACCGCGAACAAGACCTCGAGGAACAACACGCGCTACGCCGCGCGCATGGTCAACGAGGGCAAGGAACGCTACGAGGGCGCGAAGATGTACCTCGACCACCCGCGCGCGGACGAGCTGAAGGAGCGCCGGGGCAACCGTTCCGTGCGCGACCTCTCCGGCGTCTACCGCAACCTGGTGGTTCAGGAGGGGCCCGAGCCGAAGCTGCTCGGCGACCTGCACCTGATGGAGCACAACAAGGCTATCGCGATTTCAATCGCGAAGAACCCGCCCAAGGGAACGGGGCTGTCGCTCCGCGACCGCGGGCTAACGCGAGAAGAGAAGGGAGTCACGCTGGTCGAGGGATTCGAAGGCGAGGAGTTCAGCATCGACCTCGTTGTTAGCGCATCCCTCAACAAGGGACTTTTCGAATCCGCACAAGAAGGAGGAGGTGAAGAAGCCATGGACATCTCAAAACTGACGGTGGAGGAACTCAAGGAGGGCCGCAAGGACCTCGTCGAGTCGATCCAAAAAGAAGCCATCGCTGGACTCTCCAAGCAATTGGAAGAGGCCCAGGTGAAGTCGGCTGGGGCGGACAAGTTGATCGCCCTTTCCGAGAGCACCATGCCGGTCGAGTTCAAGGACACGATCCGCCCGGCCATCATGAAGACTGAAGTCACCCTGGAAGAGGCGAAGAAGCTCATCACCTCCCAAGAGGCTTTGGCGAGCAAGTACTCCGCGAAACCCGCGGAGAAGGGAGCCGGAAGCGGTGACCCGAAGGTCAAAGCAGGAGCCCCGCGAACGATCGAAGAAGGAACCAAGATCGAAGACGCGGACATCTGCGCGGCCTTCAAATAAGCAAGGAGGAACGAAACCATGTCTAACAAGTTCAACTACCGCTCCGGCCCGAGGGACGTCATGCGCGTCCCCATCGCGTCGGGGACGGTTGTCGAGATTGGAGACCTCTTGAAGCTCACGTCCAACCGTGCGCTCAAGATGGCCACCAGCACCGACAACCTGACGTTCGTGGGCGTCGCCGAGGAAGCGCACGCCGCAACGGACCCTTCCGGGTCCATCGCGGTCGCCGTGCCCAACCTCCTCACCGCCTACGAGTACGACCTCGACGCCGAGACCGCCATCCTCTTCGGAGATGCACTCCAGTGGAACGCGGACAAGACGTTGAAGAAGTCAACGACCGACGCAATCGCCACCGCTTGCCGGTCCGAACTGGCTGCCACTAAGGTCCTGTGCCGATTCCGCCTAAACGGCGTGTCTGCTCTCCAGGGCCTTGTCGGCGACGCCAGCTAAAGGAGGAAGACAACCATGAAAGGATTCGCCGTTAGGGACCTTTACGAGTCTTTCACCCGGCAGCATACGGACAGAACCGCGGCCAACCGCGCCTTCTCCGATCGGGTGCTCGGACTCATGAAGGACAAGAAGATCAGCATCACCGGTGGGGATTTCAGGGAGCTGTACGAGGCCCTCGTCGTCTCCCAGGGGCTGGAAGAGAACGTCTCCTCCAGCGCGTTCCCCATCATCGCCGGGCAGATCATCTCCAACACGATCATTCAGGGGTACGAACAGTACCCCAAGGTCGGCCTCAGCTTGGTGCGCGTCGTCCAGTCCAAGCAGAAGACCAGCCTGGTCGCGGGATGGTCGCCGCTCGGGAAACTCAGCCGGACAAGCGAGGTTCGGGAGAAGGAGAACTACCCCGCGATCGAGCCCCCGGAAGAGAAGAGCGTCAAGATCAAGAACCGGAAGAACGGCCTGACTATCGGCCTTACGAAGGAGGCAATCTTCTTCGACAAGACCGGCCGGTTGCTTCAGGACGCCGCGGGCGTCGGCGCGGAACTCGCGCGCTGGCAGGACGAAGTCATCCTGTGCAAGGCCATCGACCTGGACTCCGACGCCTACGACGGCGGCGCGATGTTCTCGGCGGGCGCGTCGATCGACAACCTCATCACGGGCGCGGACTCCGCGCTCGGCACCACGGGGTTCGAGAACGCGCTTATCAAGTTCCGCAAGCGGACCGACGAGAAGGGCAAGAAGATCAACGTCCTGCCCTCCAAGCCGGTGCTCATGTTCCCCGCGGAGCTCGAGGCCACTGCGGACAAGCTGTTGAACAACGAGAAGGGCCCCATCGGCTCTGCGGCCCAATCGGCCGTCAACACCGCCCGCAACAAGTTCACCCCCGTGTACAACCCGTACATGACCAGCGCTGCCAACTGGCTGCTCGGGGACTTCGTCAACTCGCTCCGGTGGGAAGAAGTCTGGCCCCTGGAAACGTTCCAGCGGGTCGGCGGGCAGACGGAGAACGGGTTCGACAAGGACGTCGTCGCGGAGTACAAGGCCAGCATCTACGGCGGCTGCGGATACGACGACTTCCGCCGAGTCATCAAGAACGCCGGGGCGTAAGCCTCTCTACAACAACACCCTCCCCCAGAGCACGCGGGGGAGGGAAAGACCAAAGGAGGTAAGGACGATGGACTTTCTCAAACGCCTCGCCAAGGGCATGCTTCTCCTGGCGGTTTTAGCTTCAAGCTTCGCAATCACCGCGCACATCGGCGGATGGGACGCGAACGCGTACAGCGCTTACACGGCTACGGTGTTCCCCGGAGACGTTAGCGTTGTGGACCTCAAGCTGCGGGGCAACGACGTCCTCGACTCTAACGGCGTCACCCGCCTGACCGTAGGTACCACCAACACCCTGACCGGCATCAACGCCCTTGTGGGCGCGACTACCGTGACTGGGAATGTGGTTATCACCGGGTCCCTGTCTCAGGGCAGTTTTTCCGCCATGTCCACGCCAGCCGCCGCACAGACGATCGCCGCTGCCGGCACCATCGCGGCGGACTCGTGCGGCACGCTCAAGCGCATCACGAGCGCCGACCCCGTGACTACCAACACGACGAACACCTTCACCGCGCCCGCGGCCGGCAACACCGGGTGCATCATGTGGGTGGTCAACGTGGGGACCAACACCATCACCCTAGACAACAACGCCAACTTCAAGTCTGTCTCGGCTGGCGACGTTGCTCTGGGGGCAGGTAACATCGTGGGCGTGGCGAGCGACGGCACCTACTGGTACCAGACCACCGCGCAGATTGACGACTGAGGGGCCACGACATGAGACGACTATACCCCGTACTACTCCTCCTGTTCGCGCTGTGCGGCGTTGCGCGGGCGGGGGACTCCGTGACCCTGTCGTCTGTAAAGCGCGTCGCGGTGTCCACGAGCACGGAGACCACGTTGCTCTCGCCGGACCCGCAGGCCAAGAAGACGTGCCTTCTCAACGACACGACCAACTACCTCCTGATCGGGGACGCATCGACAACGTTCAGCACGAGCGACTCCACTGGGACCTTCAAGCTGCCTGGGACCGTCGCGAGCACCAACCCGTGCTGGTACTGCTTCGACCCCACCGACGGGGCCTACAAGGGCGGGCTCAAGGCGATAGCGCCAGGCGCGTCCGCCGCGGTCAACGTGTCCGTGTTGAGGGAGAAATAGAGTGCACCCGCGCCTCTCGCATTTTACAAGACGCCAGGGGCGCGGGTGCGTGGGGGCATGCCGTGGCTAAGAAGAAAGTAAGACAAGTCTATGTAAGCGGGCAAGAATGGGTTCATGTTTTTCAGAGCCCTGGAGGAAACAAGGTGACCGTCGCCTGCACCGAGGCGGAGTACATGGCGCTTGGACAGCCTGGGGCACAACCTCCTACGCACGGGGGCATGCCATGGCTTTTCTCAGCCTGTCGCGCAACGTTCGACAAAGGAAGCCCAAAGAAGGATGATGCGATAGTGGTAGAGAACAATGACGTAGTGCTTATGACGGGGTCCGATCCGTATGTAGGCGAGGCTATCCTCCTAACCCAAGAAGAGTACGCCCCTTCAATAGTGGATGACGAGTTAACCACCAGCAAAGATATTCCAGAAGGAAAGTCGGAATCAAAGTCGGCCATGGCCGTACGTGCGAGGCTAACATGATTTCTCCAGACAACCTGGGCGCGGCAGTTTCATACGCTTTTGCTAATAGCTTGACATTCGCGCACGTGGTTGGCACAGGCAATATGCTGACGGTACATGTAGGAAGTGGGGGGTCGTCGGCGCCAACAGGCGTGACGTACGCGGGCGCGGCTTTGACGTCCGGTGTGACTGTTGGAGGACCTCAAGGACACTCTTCCTTATGGCACAAAAAGGCCCCGGCGTCAGGGACAAATAATGTTGTTGTGACGTTCCTGGCCTCTACGGCCATAGTTGGATTGGCCAATTCATGGAATGGCGTAAACCAGACAACGCCAACTGGAGGAACCAATTCTACTCGCGCAAGTGGGGTGACGTCCATTAACCGAGACGTGGTTACGGTCGCCGACGATTTGGTGGTTGACATAGTTACAAACAAAACAACGGCTGTGCTTACCCCAGCTGGCGGACAAACGCAAGTAGCGGTGTACAGCGCGAACGCGCCTGCCTGCGGTGTTTCGTATAAGCTTGCCACAGGAACGCCTACCAATTTAGCGTGGTCTACGCCTTTGGTCGGCGATAAAACAATGTGCGCCATAGCGCTTAAGCCCGCCCCGCCCCCGCCAATGGCATTTGTAGGCATAGGCGGGTTATTCATGGGAGCTACAGGAGGAACCATCCGATGATTTTCTTGGGAGTGTTTAAGGCGGGCACGTCCGTCAAATACCGCGCGAACTTTCACAATGACCAGGGAACCATTGAGAACCCCACATCCCCGGAGGCTCAATTGGAAACCCCTGCCGGCGTGTTTTCAGCGCTTACCACACCGGCCATTATAAACTCAAAAACAGGGCACTATGGCGGCGCGATTGACACGACAGGCTTTGCCGTTGGTCAATACTTAGTCCGCATGCAAGGAACTGTGGCTACAGCAAAAACCACGGCCGCCGAATTTTGTTTTCAAATTGTCGCGTATGACCCTACAGACGCCACGCGTCTTGGATTAGCCGCGCTTCCAAACGCGGACCCATCAGTGTCGGGCGGACTTCCAACGGTGGATGCGAATAACCGAATCGCAGGTATTCAAGGGACTAAGAACACGTTGGACAATCTAAATGACATCTCTTCTCCAGACTTGTCAAACCTTGACGCGGCGATTTCTACTCGCCTGGCCTCTACCGGGTACGTGGCTCCAGACAATGCGGGCATTTCCACCATTCAAGAAAGAACAGACAATCTTCCAGATACGCCTGCCGCGGCTGGAGACGTGCAAGCCGGGTTGACCGCGCAAGGTTACACGGCTACGCGCGCGGCATACTTGGACGCGCTTAACGGGATAGCGTCGGCCGTGGCGGCCGCAGTGTGGAACGTGGCAACGTCCGCGTTCATCACGGCGGGCAGCATAGGGAAGTACATCATGGACAACTTGGTCGGTGCTACCACGCCTGGCGCGATCACGGACAGCACCACGTGCGACTCTATGGAGTTCTACAGGTCGCTGCTGGCCAGCATCAACACCAAGATACAGGCGCTAGTGGAGAACCCACAGGTTGACTACCAAGTGGGCGGAGGCAATGGCACGGTCCGCATATCCGCAAGCCAAAAGATGAGTCAAATGATAAGCCTTCGGGAGCACATCATGGAGCGGATGGTGTCCAAGCCGGAGGAAGTGATAGACGTGCTCCAGTCCGAGGCCTCCCAGTTCGGCGAGGACCTCACAGAGTACATAGACGGTAACGGGGACTAGCCAATGCCATACGACCAGCTGGGCGCCATGAAGTTGGACATCTCCGGCCTCATAGAGACTTGGGGCTGCGACGCCGCCATTAGGCGACGCGTGGTTGGCGTGAATAAAAGCGGCCGGGCTTCCGGGACGTACAAGGTAGCTGGGGTGAGCTCGGTAGGATACGGCGCAACGCTCCCCTCATTGACGTTCGTGTCTGGGTCGTTCCCGTCCGGCACGTTTAGGACCGGTAAGGTGTGGGTACAGCCGTTCTCAGGGTACTCAAAGAGGGCGGAGGGCGGGCTGATGGACGAAACCACGCACATTATGTTCGTGCGCAAGTCTGTGGCCGTGCTGCTAGGCGAGGACCGCGTGTCATTGGCCAACGACTCCTACGAGTATGACGTCCTGTACCCGGAGGACAACCCTACGCACGTTGTGTATCACCTCCAGAGGGTGAAGCGGTCATGAGTATCTCTGTCATGGGCCGCGAGAACCTGGTGCACAACATGAGCAAGTTCAAGGCAGACCTTGTGTCCAGACTGGCCACGGCCATGGAGATTGTACAGTCCAAGGTGGTCAACTCGGCCAGGTCAAGGCACGGGGCAAGGGCGCACGCGGCAGGCAGGTTCGAGACGCAGACGGGAGGGCTGGAGGAGAGCATAAGCGCGGGGGCGGTGTATGTAGGGGAGCAGTCCATAAGGGGCGTGGTGGAAGCGCGCATGCCGTACGCTAGCTTTGTGGAACAGGGCACGTCCAGTACAAAGCCTTACCCATTCATGCTGCCGGCCATACTGGAAAACCAGAATGAGTTGATCGCGCGGGTCAAGCAGGCGCTGCACGCCACGGGGGCATGACATGAACTCCGTAGAAGAGGCCATTCAAACAAGACTCACCGGCGACTCCGTGGGAAACGATTCGCTGCAATACCTCCTGGGTGGCTCTGGTAGGGTGTTCCATGCGTTTGAACAGTTCGAGCCGAAGGTCGGCATGTTAACGCACTTCTACCAGGGCGGTAGACCGGGGGACATCAACGCGGATTCCGCGCAGACGGAGACTGGCATTTACCAATTCAACATTTTTTCCGACACGTACGAGGCAGTGAAGGAGCGTGTTATCCGGCTCCTGCAAGGCCATCAGTTCCCAACGCCGTCGGACGCTGGGATCAAAGGTTGCACGTTGGAGTGGATCGGGCCGGATGAGTTTGACGAGCCCTTGAAGTGTGGTGTTAAACGCATGAGATTCAAAATCGAAATCTGTCGGTCGGCGCAAGCGCCGGTCTAAGAAGGAGGAACAAAACCATGTATGCTGAACCGAAACGAATGCTCCTGGGACTCGGCGAGCTTTACATCAACGACGTCTACGTCGGCAATGTGAAGGATACAGTCGAGCTCAAGTACAACTCCAGCTTCGCCTTCGCGCGGCCGGGAAACTCAATCGCCGACGTAAAGGGCGAACGCACGGCTGAAGAGGTCACGCTGACCGCAAAGCTCTGCGACTTCAAGCTGTCGCAGCTCCGTGTGGCCATGGGACTCAACCAGGCGGTGGCGTCCGGTAGCTTCAAGCTCCGTAAGAAGGACGTCATCAAGCTATCCGGCACGGGCGATCATAGCCTGACCGAAACCATGGTGACCGGCTCGCTGAAGGTTAGCAAGCTGGACCGCTCCGTCGTGTACACGTCCGGGACGCACTATTCCGCGACGGTGTCCTCGCTGGCCCGCAAGTCCGTTGGTTCGCTCGGCATCGCCGACCAGCAGCACGTCATTGCGGAGTACGACTTCATGAAGGCCACCGCGAACGCGCTGAGGTTCGGGGGTGAGAAACTCGCGCCCAACACGTTCGAGCTCGCCTTCGTTCACAAGCAGTCCAATGGCGAACTGATCCAGGTCACGCTTTACAAGGCCATGGTGAGCGGGGACACGAGTCTGCCGTTCCACGAGAAGTCCTCGGGTAACTACACGGTCAACTCCATAACGTTTAAGGCACTGGTCGATCTGACCAAGCCCGAAGGCGAAAACCTGGGGGAGATCGTGGAAGAGGGCCCGCTGGCCGCGTCGTAAAGATCGCAAACCGCGCCCGCAAAGCGGAGCGCAGCAAGGGGAGGATAGAGCAATGAAAGAAGATACGCCTACTCTCATGAAGCAGCAGCTTGAAGACCTGAAAGCGGCCGGATTCCCGGTGCGCATAGGCACGGTGGTAGCACACAAGCCCGGGGTGAAGGGTGCAAACCGCGGGATTCTTGAAAAGTGGCTGCCTATATGGATACGCAACGCGTTCCAGAACTACGCGGAGGCGTCGAGCGCGCCCGGCTTACAGTTCCTACGCGCATCAGCAAAGGGACTCCCGGCAGTGGTAGTCGGCATAGGCCCAGTCTGGACCAGACAGTCGACAAGCTGGCGCCATACCAGCACAATGCCATAATCATCTCCAGCGACGCGGCGCTTAGACCGCTTGCTGTCCGCAAAATAACCCCGCACATTGTAGTGAGCGTAGACGCCAGGCAGGAGCAGCACGTACTTTTTGACGACGTGGACACAAGGGGCATAACCCTACTGGCCTCCTCGTCAACTGACCCGCTTACGCTTTCCGCTTGGAATGGCCCAAAGGTGTTATTCAACATGGAGCATCCGGGAATCGAGTTCATGGACCTGGTGCTGCCGACCGTGTTTCCGCAACTGGGCGCTATGTGCGTGCATGGAACTGTGGGAAACATGGCTTCGCTACTTGCCTACCAAATGGGGTGCACCTCCATCATATCTATGGGCATGGACTTGTGCTATGGCGCGGCTGGTGAGGGGCGGTGGAAGTACCGTTGCCAGGACTTTGAGTGGGCTAAGGACGACATGGGGTCATGGTCTTGGAGACAACGTGAGCTAAAAATTCTGTATGATAATGACGCGAGGGTGAAGGACACCTTCGAGGTAGAGGCGGGCGGCAAGAAGTTTATGGTCGACCCGGAGTTGGACATGTACCGCAAGGCGCTTTATGAGCTGGTCGGCTCGTTCAAGGGGACCCGTTTCGTAGACACGGCGCAGGACGGCGTGCTTCGCGCAATGGGACTGGAATACATGGACGCTGACAAGGCGCTATACGAAATTTGTAGCAGGCACATAGGGCCGGGAGAGTCCGTAGCATTGCACCTCCCGGAAATCCTCCAAAGGAGAGACTGACATGGAAAATGTCGCGGTTTCACCCGAACAGATGAACGAAATACAGAAGGCAAAAATAGCGGAACTCGGCCGCAAACGCGTGCCACGGTTCCGCGTAGGCGAGCTTATCCCGTTCAAGGGCGTCTGGTTCACGGTCAAAGAGGTTCAGGAGACCGGACTCGTGCTCGAGGCCAAGGCTTACACCGCGAAGGGGGAGCCGCGATGAACATCCTCAATATAACGTCTACCGACCCAGCGGGCTCGGTGCTCAACTTCGCGCGGGCCGTCAACCACTACACACCACACAGGTCCAGGGTCATAACTACCCACCCCAATGCGTACGGGTTCCCAGCCGACGTCGCCAACATATACGACGGCGGAGACGAGATTGAGGAGCTCCTGCGCCAGGCGGACGTCATCCACATGCACAAGGTGCACGAGGACTTTACCATCGAGGTCCCGCTGGAAAAGCGAGGGGTGACCCGCAGGTTCAAGATCGCGGACACCCTGAAGGCGTACCCGTCGAAGAAGCTGGTGGGGCACATCCACGGCCACCCGTTCGAGCGCGAAAACGTCAAGGAGAACGCGGCGCACTACAAGGAACTGGGGATCAAGGTCCTATGCTCCACGCCGGACCTAGAGGAGATGTACAAGCCGGAGTACGATGGGGTGGAGTACTTCCCGAACTGCGTACCGGTCAATGACGTGCGCTACCTGCCGCGAGCGAGCGACAAACCGATCGCAATGGCGGATGGGTCGGAAAAGCTCATAGTGGTACAGACTCCCACGCACGCCGTGCTCAAGCAGGTACACATCATTCGCAACGTCATGTCGCGCATCGGCGTAGAGACAAACAGCTTCCTACTGAGTGTCGAGGACTGCGCGCACGAGGAGGCGCTGCGGCACAAGAGGAACGGCCACGTCGTGTTCGACCACATGCAAGGGTACTACGGACTCTCCAGCCTAGAGGGACTGAGCATGGGTAAACCCACCGTCGCCGGGCTCTCTGACTACACGCAGAATGCAATACGGAAGTTTTTCAACCTCCAGGAATCAGACATAGAGGTTGGGTGGCCGCTACCTTGGGTCATTGCGCGGGACGAGAAGGCGCTTGAAAACCAGCTACGTATGCTATTCATGTCACATGAATTGAGGGAGACCGTAGGAAGCTATAGCCGTAAATTCATGGAGGAGGTCTGGAGTGATCGAGCTATCGGACAGCGGCTGGCCGCATTCTACCAGTCCCTTTAGGGCCGACCCGCCGCTAAACACGGTGGGGATCGTGGTGCCCATGCGAGACGGCATGAAGTTCTTCAAGCTGTGCGTATACAGCGTGCTGAACTTCACCTTCCCGCCTTACACCATCACGGTAGTGGACAACCTGTCTGGACTGCGGACAAGGCGCCAGTTAAGGTCACTCTCGCAGAACCATCCCTTCGAAGTCCTGCGGTACGACGAGCCATTCAACTTCTCGGCGCAGGCCAACCTGGGACTAAGGCACGCGTTCAGGTTCCCAAACGTAAAGTATGGCCTCCTGTTGAATGCGGACACAGTCGTGGAACCTGATTGGCTACAACATCTCCTGGAAACAATCCAGTCCGACAACTTCGGGGCTGTGGGGCCGCTTAGCAACGTAGCCATCCCGGACCAGGAGGGCAAGAAGCAGCTGGCCGTGAAGCGCGTGGGCAGACTATCCGGGTTCTGCATGCTGATCCGTAGGGAGGCCTTCGAGTCCGTAGGAGGTTTTGACGAGTCGTTTGTCGGCGGAGGGTACGAGGACCAGGACTTCACACGCAGGTTGGCCGAGGCCCGTTGGCTGCTTGGCGTAGACCACCGTGTGCATGTGCACCACTTCCATAGGGCATTCAGGGTTGGCAAGGAGCACACCGAGTCGATGGAATTAAACCGGGTGCGGTATGTAGAGAAGCACATTGCTCTCAAGGAGAAAAACAATGTCTGACGCGTTCGTGGATCCAGTGTTGAAATACGAGATAGGCGGCAAGGTGTTGGAGATGCGCCCGCTGCCGTTAAAGAGGCTGCGTGAAGCGCTTCGCATTGTAGAGGCCGCAGGCGCGCAGTTGGTGAAGATGGGCCCACAGGACCCGGTGGCGTTTGTTAGGCAACTACCGCCTATCTTAGTTGGGAAGTTTGTTGAACTCGCGCCGATTCTGTTTCCAAACCAGGAGCTAGGGGAAGATTGGATAGAGTCCAACATGACCGCCCCACAGGTGCGCCGGGTATTGGAAGACGCGGCCAGGCTGAATGACGTGACTGATTTTTTAGTGCACCTCCGGGGGGAGATGAGGCTAAACCCGACGGAGACGAGCCAGCCGGAGAAGGCCTGATATACCACATGTTCGGCGCGGCGTACGGTTGGACG
>Ga0075358_1000017_pt1 | contig 11566 bp, 10 predicted proteins | sample WestPond_TuleA_D_FD_120078 | JGI IMG/M metagenome (GOLD analysis project Ga0075358, IMG submission 120078) | Natural and restored wetland microbial communities from the San Francisco Bay, California, USA, that impact long-term carbon... | ecosystem: Environmental > Terrestrial > Soil > Wetlands ... | reverse complement strand
TCAAACCTAAGGATTTCAAGTACAAGTGTCTTGTTATGCCAATGGATGGTAGGAAACCATATGTCACCTATGTTTCAGACACCTCATATAGAAAGGTAAAAAAGGCAGATAAGAAGAGTAAGTTTGTAACTTTTATAGTCTTTAGCTCTTCGGAGATTATAGTATCGGGGAGGTATGATGAAAATATGGAGGAGATGTACAACTTTTTTATAGATATAGTCACCGAGCGCAGAGCCGATATAGAAGAGTCACTGATAGACCTTACACCAAAACAGGTAGCCAAGATTAAAAAGATGGTAGTGTAGATGCTAATGATATTTTGACTTTTGATGGAGTCAAAATATATGTCTTAGATTAAGAATTGGCATTAAGAACGAGGGAAAACCAAGTCTCTATACCTGTCACAACGGACAATGTTGAACCGTTATCTGTGCTAAGAACTATATCTATAGTATTTCCAGTAACTGTTTCTATGTTAGCAGATAGAGTGATAGTGTTTGTACGAGTATTTGTATTAACAGGTGCAAGTTTTCTTGTGAGTATGGCGGCGCCATTGAGGCGTATGCTGGCTACATGATCACCTGTACTTGAGTTACTAGTTTGTGTGAAGCTGATATTAGCTTCGATATTATATTTCTTAGTACCCGCAGAAGGGGTAGCCGGGACTGTAAATACACCAGTCGTTGCATTAAAACCGCCGCTCGTAGTATCATATTGCCCAGATGAGGCGGTAGGTGGTGTGACCCATGGAGCGATAACTGTGGGTGTATTGATAATACCGGTCTGTGCTCCATTTTTTACAGCCATAAAACCATAACCGGATACCTCCGGAGATTGAGAGGCCCATACTGGCGCTCCAGCAGACATTGTAAGAGCATATCCATTAGTACCAGGCCCTAGCCATGTAGGGGCGGTACCGGCGGGATTCATAAGCAGAAGGGAACTTGCTACAGGAGCAAGGGCCGTAAGATTATTTGAACCATTAGCATATACTATATCACCAGGATTTGATGTAATATTTGTAAGACGCGCATTACCAAGTATCTCATTTAGTTGACCAGTCGTACCAATTTGAGTAGGTCCATCTATCTGATATGACATGTGTATATTCGGTAAGTATATTCCACCTTTAATGTGGTACACTTTATCGTTACTAGTTTTACTACATAGTAAAATTTTTATATTTTCATAGCCTAGGTAGTCGATAAAGGTTTATATTGGGACCAAATGTAATAAAAAAATCTTTTTTCTCATTAGTAAGTTATCAAGGTATAACTATTATTTACGGATGTCATCTCCAAAATTCAAACAACGAGTTGCAGAACTAGATGCTGCTCTGCGAGAAGGGGAGCGTAAAGTTGTCTCAAAAGATAACTGTTTCCCTATTTCTTTGGCCATAGGAGCCGTTGTTCCGTTTATAACGTCAGTAGTTTTATATTTTCTCAATCCTAGGATATTACAAAAGAAGGAAGGAGAAAAGGGATTAAGAGATGGAAAAAAGATATTCTGGACAACAATAGCTATTACCCTGTTGATATGGAGTGGAATGTTAGTCTATAATTATTACATAGGTTATGATAAGATGAGCGTTTTATGCAAAGTGTAGACCTTAATAACTTTTCCCAGTACTATGGGTAAAGGTTATAGCTTTTTTAGAGGCACCTCCAGAAAGGCTATGAAAGGTAACCCAGATGAATTTATCTACTTTAGAAACCTTTGTCACCTGAGGTAAATGCTAGTGATATTTAGCATATAGCTAAATATCCATATGTCAATACAATTAAATATTAGTCAATAACTAGTAGTGTTGATACGTCAACTTTGGTGAAATGTCTTACTATATCATAGATTCACCTCTTAGTATTTTTTCATCCGGAACACCTGTAATTCAATTGGATAATAATACGAGTACAAAATGGAATATATCGACTGATGGATCTAGTCATTTAATAGTTGGGACTGGTACTAGTCCATCTATCTTGTCCATCTATCCTGATGCTGGAGGAAAATGGGTAGAATCATCAACTTTTAGATTTCAAGATGGCACCGATCCGACAAAAAAGACCGTTATGGGGTTGGGTAATATTACATCTGGAGCCAACATAACTCTCTCTGTTCCAAATATAGGTGTTGGATTGTCATATACAGATGAGATAGTTACAAAAGATTATACCCAATCGCTGACAAATAAAACATTGACATCGACTACTAATAATATTATTGGACGCGGATTAATGTATAACAGTGGTTCAGGTAGTATAAGTACATATTCATCTCCTGCTCCCACAGCAGGTCAGGTCTTGGCGGCAGATTCTTCGACCGTAGCTACGTGGGCTACCCTTACTGCAGGTACAGGTATATCTATCACACCTGTATCAGGTAACATTACTATCACCAATACATCACCAGGTAGCGGAGTAACTCTTGCATCAGCTGGTGGCTCCCAGTCCCTAGTGTCGACCGGTACCGGTCCAGCTCTGGTGACCAAAGGACTGACCGCTGGATCAAACATATCTTTCACTAACCTAGGCACCAGTATACAGATCGATGCCGCCGGAGGTGGTACCGTAACATCTATCACAGCAGGTACAGGTCTGACTGGTGGTACTATAACGTCAACTGGTACTATAGCACTATCAGTACCAGTGTCGGTAGCTAATGGTGGTACCAACTCTGCTACAGCTTTATCAGGTTCATCGATCATGGTATCGAATGGGAGTGCTGTAGTCCAAGGTACGGCCGGCACCACTACTACTGTTCTACACGGTAATGCTGCTGGTACCCCAACATATGGTGCTGTATCATTAACTGCAGATGTAAGTGGAACTCTACCCGTAGCTAATGGTGGGACTGGACAAACAAGTTATACAGATGGACAACTTTTGATAGGAAATACTAGTGGTAATACATTAACTAAAGCAACGCTTACAGCAGGATCAAATGTTACGATTACGAATGGAAACGGATCAATCACGATAGCTTCAAGTAGTGGCGGTATTCCAGCTAGTATTCTAACATCTGGAACGAGTGTGAGTGTACCTGCCGGTGCTAATTACTTCGATTTGACAATGATTGGTGCAGGTGGTGGCGCGGGTGGATCGGCAAGCAGTAATGTTACTTCAGGAGGAGGGGGAGGAGCAGGAGCGGCTGTCTTTATAAGAGGATTATGCGTTAATGGAAATAGTAGCTTTAGCTACACCATAGGTGGAGGGGGAGCTGGGTGCGTAGGTGTTGGATTGGGATCTAACGGAGGTAATACAACGTTTACTTATAACAGTCTGACTATATCTGCATACGGAGGAGGTAGCAATGGAAATGGAAATTTGTATTATTACGGTGGAGGAGGAGGTGGAAGTAATGGAGCTGCAAGTCATAGTTCAGGTGGAAATGGTGCAACTCCTGAGTCAAACAGAAATAATTTCAGTATCACAGGTGCTGCAGGGGCAAACGGTGCTGGCGGTCCTGGTAGTGCAGGAACTATTGTTTGGGGTTGTTGTTGGGGTGGAAACAGTGGATCAGCTGGTACAAACATATCTGGCAATGGAAGTGGCGGTACTTCACCAGTCTGTAATGGTAATGCTGGGGGCACCGGAGGAACTGGTACAGGTACAAATAATAATGGTGGTGGTGGAGGAGCTAATTCATACTTTGGTCTAGGTGGTAACGGTAGAAATTCTCCAGGAGGAGGAAATGGTGGAAATGGTGGCATAGGAGCAGGAGGAGGAGGATGTGGATCGAATTATAATGGTACTGGTGGATCTGGAGGCGATGGACTAATTATCATAAATTGGTATTAAAAATATTACCAAATTAAAGTGATCCGAAAAAAGAAAACGCCATTAGCATAAACCCAACTATCATAAGTACACTACCTATACGCTTAGATCCGCCATTATATAGATTGATAAAAGAACCAATGATAGTTAACATCATACCCGCTAGGCTTAATTTAATATTTGGACCCATACATATCTTTTGATCCCATCTTGTACTAGAGTTGCCGGCAGATTTTTCACATACACCGGGTATCTCACCATCTGGGTAGGTGACCTTTTGGGTTACCGGATCAATATTAATAGTGGTACGTAGGGGCACAGGCCCTTTCCATACTCTAGTCTTCTTATCATCATAGATGGTAAGAATACCACACCCTTTGGTAATGTCAGGAATTGTTATAGTACCACCCGGAGGTACACCAGATATGTAACCTTTATCTCCCACATCACTTTCCAATCCTTCTATCGTCACATGCGCGGATATGTTAGATATGTTTTGTAAGATAGTTGTCATCTCTAAAATGTACAAGATCAGAGACAAAGTTTATGGTATATAAACTTTCTACTAAAGTAGATAAACTATACTGATAACACTTTTTTTAAATTTTTATATAAATATTTATATCAATGAGTCGACTATCATCTTCATCGATTCTTGACTATGTCAAGGTAAATAAGACTAACATATTACCCGTGGTTCAACAGGATTCTGATCCTGCCAAGGGTAAACTTATCTTTAACGTCAACACAGATAAGCTTAGTTATGCCGATGGTACCCAGTGGTTCGATGTAACATCCGATCAAAATTTTCAAGCTCAAATAGATGTCATTAATGTGGAAATTACTACCCTAAATGGGGAGGTAGCCACCAATACATCCAACATTACTACTCTTCAAGGACAAGTGTCCACCAACACTACAGATATTTCATCTATTCAAACACAGCAGATGACTAACACTGCCAACATTACTACTCTCCAAGGTCAGACATCCACCAACACTACTAATATCACCACCCTTCAAGGTCAGACATCCACCAATACCACTAACATTACCACTCTTCAGGGTGCTGTTACTACCCTCCAAGGTCAGACATCCACCAATACCACTAACATTACCACCAATACCACTAACATTACCAACAACACTACTAACATTACTACTCTTCAAGGTGATGTTACTACCCTCCAAGGTCAAGTATCTACCAACACTACTAACATTACCGCTCTTCAATCTACGATTGGAACCACTTTGTTGACCAGTGGAACAAGTGTGGCGGTTCCTCCAGGAGTGAACTTTATGCGTATTACTATGTGGGGTGGTGGCGGTGGCGGTGCAGGTGGACAAGTTGGAGGTGCAGGTAGCTACGGCGGTGGTGGAGGAGGCAGTGGTGGTGCTGTAGCTAATTATATACATTACATAAACTCTGCAGCGAGCTTCACCTACGCCATAGGTGCTGGTGGTGCTGGTGGTGCATCTGATACACCTGGATCTGATGGTTCACCTACGACTCTAATTTTGGGATCTGATACCCTGACAGCTTATGCTGGTGGAGGTGGTGGAGGCGCTGGACCGTCTAACTCTGGTGCTGGAGGTGGAGGTGGTGCTAGTAATAGTTCCGCAGTTAATGTAACTGGCGGAACTGGTGCGGGTGGTACCAACCAAACTCAATTTGGTGTCGCCGGTTCTCTCGGCGAGTCAGGTTCTATTACATCAGCTGGTACTATGGGTCTATGCGGCCCATTTTATATGAATGGAAGCTCCGGAGGTGGAGGTGGAGGCCCGGTTTCAAGCTACGCTGGCGGATCCTTTGGTGGTATACCAGGTGGATCAGGAGTTATAAGCGGATTATATTATGCTGGAGGAGGAGGTGCTGCTGGATTTTATGGCAAAGGAGGAAACGGCGCAGCCGCTACTGTAGCAGGTAACTCAGCTGGAGCTAACACTGGCGGAGGTGGTGGAGGTGGTGGAGGTGGACCCGGCCCGGCCGGAGTTGGCGGCAATGGAGGCAGTGGTGGCATCATTATCAATTGGTTCTAAAGACATAATTCATCCGACCATGGGTCGAAGTTATACCAGACCCAAAACTTTCTATCATGGATAGAAAGTTAAAATAGATCTAATATACTCCAATCTTTGTTTTAACAATATCCACACCATCATCAATATTCTTCTGGGCATGGTTGATAAGATGGAATTTATAGAAATTGAGAGTAAAGTAGACCATAGCCGTTATGACAAACATACCTATCAACATTTCCTTTTCATCTGGAAGTCTATGATAGGTGAAATAGTAGATAAGTAAGATGGCGGGTACCGATATAAGAAAAGCTATCCTCCACATTACCCATTTGTCTGCAAAATCGGCCGCTTCCTTTATCTTTTTGAATAGAATCTCTAAAGAATCTGTAAGTAATGGATTGGTACCTTTCACAGCTTTTCCATTCGCATTATCACAATCGGTTCCGTTAGGAATATTAGGACAACCTAAAGCCTGCCTCTCCTTGTATAAAGCATAACTAACAGCACCTGCTATCAAACCATATACCAACATGCCGTCAGGTACTAGTGGCACTAGTGAATATAGTATGTGGATAGGTACACTATATATTCTGTTATAAACTTTATCGACTTTAGTAAAAAGTTTAGTAAATTATACTTTAGTAGAAACTTTGTAGCTATGCTACAAATGATGGTAGGTAAACTTTAGCATAACTAAAGTTTGAATCTACTGATAAATTTCGATCCATACTGAACAAAGTTCAGATTATACCTTTGGTATATATAGTTGAAATGTCTAAATGCCGATATATGTAGCAATGTTGGTAGTTATCCCAAAAAATTTGTGAATGTAAGCATTGATGACCAAAGATACTATTAATAGGCTGACAGTTGACATGACACTAAGCTTAAAATATTTTGACACACACCATACTATCAACCCTACCAGGGCTGTATCAAGAGTGATAAGATGGAGCAAAGGGTATGTGTGGATGTTTTCTATTAAAGGTATAGTTTTGAGATTTGCAATATCTATGCTCGTCATACTAATTGTGTTTCCTTTTATTATAAATATATAATCCTATCAGCACCGCTATGGTCAATGCACCCAACCCCCAATATCTCGAGTTAAACCATCGTTGATCTTTCCACCACGGAACCACCCATGTATTATCCCATTCATGAATGACATAAGTATCTCGATCGACGTTACACTCTTTGGATATCTTACCATCACCCTCCATGGGAAAAAATACGCATGGGTCGGTGATAATGACATCCTTAAATTTTTCAGGATTCGCCTCCATAAATAGGGTCATAGCCATAGGACCCGTGTTGTAGACAGGCTTATAATTTGGCTCATAGTGAGCTATAATATAATCCATAAGGTCGACCCATATGGATTGTTTTGGTGGAGATATCATAAAGGCGTTACACGCCACCACCTTACGACCATCATAATATTTACGACCATGGTCTAGAGGTTCGCTACCCAGAACGACCTTACCCTTATCCACCCAGATATCTATGGATTTAGTGGGGTAGGTGTCAAGGTCGGCATAGACTCCACCCAGCCACATCATGACATATCTTGCAAAATCCACCCTCTCAATATTGGCGGTGAATCCATCATAAGCTCTGATGTATTGCGGAAAGTTTTGTAACACTAAATTTCTTAGATCGGTGTCATCGAGCAACAGATATGAGTAGGTATACTTGTTGCTAGAGGTTAATGTGTCTATCCATAATTTTTGATTTTTCTGGTACCTATCAGGGACGGTCTTACTTTTCCATGTTTGATAAAAAGATACCTGCATATTAGTAGGATGCTATTAGTAGGATGCTAAAGTGGTAATAGGTTAGTAATCCAACAACTGACTTTAATAAATTTAAAAAAATCTAAGGTTTAGTTAATGGCGCCACGTGTAATATTGTTGGTGCTGGCGCTAAGCGCGATAGCGATAGCGGTCATGCCGCTACGATCTGACCCTAAGGTTATACACCCATCCAACCTCAATGGCACCGTCCAGCTAAACATACATAGAGGTGGTGCTATCGTCCAACCTTTACTTCCTATAAATAACTCTGTAAACACGGTGAATATCACCTTTAATATTACGGGTCAAGCTTGCGATCTTGATGACCCGCTGGTCTTTTTCTATAGACCTCTGTTCACAAATGGAAGTACTGTGTTATTGGTCTTCCCTTCCGACTTTTTCTTTTTGAATGGATGTTGTGGTAACATTACCACCCTCATCCTAAATAACTCGGAACGATGGAATATCCAATTTGCTTGGGATGGTCGCAAATTTGTTTCTCAACCAATCGCATATTGTTGCGCTTAATACGACAACTTTTTCATCTTATCTTACTTAGCTATGTCTCTCCGGACCACATAGTATAGATGAAAAAATCTATAAATATATTTGTCTACGCTAGTAGTGATAGCTGATTCAGTTAATGGAAGAGGTTATCTTAGATGCCTTTACCAAGGCAGGTAACCTGTATGATCAAAATGCTAAAACATTCTATGTATCTCCAGAAGATCTGAAAATTGATGCTAACAGAACCTATATGCATACATCTATCTTACAACCTAAGCAGACAACTATGTTCATCGAATATCTTCCTGGTAATATAGATGACGTAGATAAGATATACCGATATTTTGATCAAAAAGGAGTCTTCAAAAGTTTTTATTGTGGGATGTGTGCATCTGGTGAGAAAGATAATGTTATTAGGGAGTCAAAAAATATACCATACGTCATAGATAATCCAGCTCTATTAGTTAGATATCGTTTGAATATACATGGTAAAAGCTATATGTTGACTGGTACTACACCTCAGTATCTGAAACAACATCTTCTTCTCTTCCCCGAAGAACATATCGCTTCTTATAATTTTATGCTGTCAAAGGTACATTTTTCTAATCTTTTTACTGTGCTCAAAAATTCACCATCCGCTACTAAAGCCATCTTTAATGGAAATTTTGACGACGACATATACCATGCTCATGTTCACCTTACTCGTCAACCAATGAGTATAATAAAAGAGTCAAAGAGATTGATCAAAGAGAAATTTAAAACGGCGATAGGTGGGGGTGGAGCTTTTCCTATCATATCAGAGGTGGCAAAAGTTACTACCATCTACGCAAATGATATAGATAATCTGCACGATGAGGTCGCAGCATATTTTATGGTATATTTTTCACCTTCGTTTGATCGATCACGTATGGGAATGTCCGCTATTATGTACTCGATGGGTGGTAGTAAGGGCACTACTATATTTGCAGTTACCATATTTGTGAATGACCTAAGTAAGAAAAATATTGTGATATCAGAAAAATGTAAGGTGGAAGTGATAGCACCTGCTTTTATGGCAAATTTTACTGGTTGTGATGTAGATCAGAATCCACCTATAGAAGCTATCAAAACCTTAAAGAATATATATATGGATCCTAAGATCCTTAGAGATGAAAGAAAGAAGATTGACCTAAAAGCCGGAGGAATTACAACAGAAGAAGGTATAACTCGTTATCTTACAGATCTTATAGATAGACCGATCGCTGGCATTCCAGCAGAAGCATATCAATGGATTGTGTTCAAACCTCCAAATTTTCTAATAAGCAAGGATCTGTGTGAAAATATTCAAAATTACATGTCTAAGATTGTGAACGATCCAAATATGTGTGCCAAGAGGGAATGCCCCGCGCCAGTCTTTGCTTCCTATAAGATGCTTCTTACAGCATTTATATTTTGCGTGATAAAAAGAAGTGGATTAGTAGATGATTATTCGCCAATCTACGCTTTGCAACCTGTAGTTGATGCTGCGAGGTATGCAGAGATCTATAACCTAACAAATACATATGGTATCAAAGATACTAATAATATAACTATAAAAGGTATAACTACATCCAGGGTTGTGGCTAAAACATTTACAAACCTATTAAAGATTACTGCGAAATCACAAAACTATATCTCATGGATAGATTATCATTATCATAGGATTGGAGATGCGTCAGTCACAGGTATAGTTACACCCCAAAAAGTGAGATCAAAAGACAATCTATCTTTTGTGATTAAGATGAATTCTAAAGATCCAAGTCCATCTTTCGTATATGAATCAAGTGTAGGTATTAGATTGACTCAATTGAGAAAATGGATACCCAATTTTGTTATGGTCTATGGTGGATTTCAATGTGATTCCAGCACCGATTATTCTACTCTATGCATTCAGGATGCTACCAAAATGACAAGATCTATTCAATATATTATAATGGAAAAATTAGAAGGTCAAACATTCGACGCATGGATTCAAAGAACACCTAAATATCCGGGTGTAGATCTTGACATATTAGCTATGATGGCGCAATTGTGCCTTGCTCTGGCTTTCGCTCAATCTAAAAATAGATATGTGCATAACGATTTTCATTCTGGTAATAGCATGATTGTACCCAATGCACAACCTTATTATTATGAATATTCTATAGATGGAAAGAAGTATGTTATAAAAGCTCCTGCCACACCTGTTATTATAGACTACGAATATTCTCATGTTGAAGGTTTAAGACCACATTTCCAACGCTCAGAAAAATTTAACAATACGGCAGATTGTTTCACACTATTCATGCATTCGTTGTGTAGTTTTGTTACAAAAAGATCAGATATTATGCAAATTTCACGCCCGTTAAGAGAATTTTTTAGAACCGTAAATAATGTTTATTCCAATATATTTACCCAGAATATCTTGGATATAGCACAAAATGCTATTGATAATAGATGGGGTTGGGGGCAAACTGTTGAAGCTTTTGATAAAGCTAGGGAAGATGTAAACCTGCGCCATTGGATTTTCTATATCCCTGAAAAATATGAGAACAAGTTCGGTCCGTTGGATATGTTTCAAGTCATCGTTTCAATTTTACGAACTCACGGTAATTCCGATTATGTAGAGATACCTCCTAACACCAATACTAAGGTGTGCAAATGGGGTGACTCTGGTGATGGAGAAGATGCCCTAGGTTGTGACATTACTATGATAGATATGATAAAGAGACGGTCTAATGCTGGTATGGTAATGTCTGACAAAATTGAAAAATTGAAAAAATATTAGATATTATATGAAGTTATATGTGCCATCACATATAAGTGTCATCACATATAAGTTTCCGCTTATAGTTGATAACTTACATGCAATTCGATCTTATCTCTGACATTTATGTCGATGAGTTAAAGGTTGATCTCACTACCTTCCTTGCCAAGAAATCGACCACCCTTATAATCGCAGGAAATGTCGGTCGAGCTCAAGGTCCAAGTCATAATTGGGAGAAGATGATTGCTTTTTTGACAGTATGTTGTTCAAATTATAATCAAGTATTTTACGTACTTGGAGATCACGAGTATTATTGTGAAGAAAAGGTAGCCATGGATGTCGTTCTTTTCAAGATTAAGAGTTTGGAGAAACTTTTTGTTAACCTTAAGATTTTGGAGAATGAATATGTGGTGTTGAAGGAGAAGGAGGTCGTGTTGTTTGGAGCTACTTTATGGTCTGATATCCCAACCTCCACCTTTCCATCTAACATGCCCATGTATACTTTCAATAACATCACAGCATCTTACTCTAACATCACTCATGCTATGTGGATGAAGAAACATTATGAATCGATCGTAGCGATGGAAGCCGCCATCGACATTGCAAAGATGATGAACTACCAGATAGTAATAGTAACACACTATGCCCCTATCATCAATGATGCACTGAATCCCAAACATCATGGTGTCACTGAGAATGCT
>Ga0075358_1000016_pt1 | contig 12156 bp, 13 predicted proteins | sample WestPond_TuleA_D_FD_120078 | JGI IMG/M metagenome (GOLD analysis project Ga0075358, IMG submission 120078) | Natural and restored wetland microbial communities from the San Francisco Bay, California, USA, that impact long-term carbon... | ecosystem: Environmental > Terrestrial > Soil > Wetlands ... | reverse complement strand
CGTAGACCTTTTGCGGTAGTTGATGCTGAGGGGCGTATGGCTTACTCCCCAGCCTATTATATTCGCAAGTAGGTATCATCTAACCATTTTATCTTATACTTTTTATAAAGTAAAAAGTATGCTACCATAAATAAAACTATAACTCAATAAAAAAATGTCGAATTATAGTATATATTTTTCATAGTAGCGAGGTACAAGTACCATGGAGGTTTCCAATCGTACCGCCCTTATAGTTGTTGCAAGTGCCGCTGTAGTCATAGGTGCCTTTATGGCATGGAAGATGGGGGTGTTCAACAAAAAGAAAAATAACTTTACCCGTACATGCCTTACCGCAGATTCGAATTGTCAATTTGTCAGGTCACATGTCGACTATGTCTATAAGGATCAGACTGAGATTCCCACCAAGAAGGGTATGGATTTTCCCCATTTTATGGCCAATCCTACCGACAAGCTCCAGCCGCTCGACGAAGGTCGCATCGATCTTATTAAGGATGAGCGCAAGCTTAACAACCAAGATCTCCTCTGGAAGCAATATGAACACGATTGGAAGGGATGTGGTAATGGTAAGCCTTATATCGTCAATGATGAGAAGACTCGGTTTTCACTGGTCGAAGTTGGTGACGTATGGGCCGAGCGTCAACTCTATGGTATGGATTCCCCCATGCATCACAAGGGTAACATTCGCGCCTTGACCGAACAGGATGCCATAGTTCCCGAACCCTTCGATCGACTCTATGGTGGTAGCAACTTCCTCGACGATCACATTGGTAACTAAGCTCTTTTTTATTATCCATCTTTCTTGACCGGTAGTTAAGAAAATATAATAGATTGGATGTGATACTGCCTTAAGAAATATACAGATCTTTGTCAAGTATGAAAATTGAAATATATAAACCCACATATATGTCAACTATTGACTTTGTTGATACCAGATTGAACGTCATCATACGAACGTCATCATAAGAATGTCATCATATGAGCAAAACTCTACTTCCACTAAAGGCGGATCTCCAGCCTCGCTTACCGTACAGACCGCCATAAGTCTGTTATCTTCTCAACAACTAGAGGATATTTGTAGGGAGGTAGAAAAACATAAGTATTATTATCTTTTAGTGGTTGAAAGTATGGAGGATTTTAATAAATACGATCTACGTCATCTAAAATCTTTCTATGCTCATTCCGCAGAAGAGATTTTGGAGTTCCTGTCCAAAGAGGATCGGCTGATCAAATTAATGTGTGGAGACGATCAATTTAAGAATATATTCTATAATTATGTAGGGATAGATCCATTTGGTGTAGTTAGATCATCTTTCAATGGTTTTAGCCTCTCATCAGACGTACAAAATGCAAAGCAGATCGCAGCATATGTGAGAGAAAATCTCGACCATGCTATCTTGTTGAACCAGATAGCTGATTTTACATACGAAGATATATATCTATATGATAATGAATTCAATTTGCTAAGAGTGAATGATTTAACGCATAGCGTTAACTTTTCCTCGTCACAGCGAGGAAATGAATCACTCGACCATGGTTATGATATAGTTTTAGCTAATGTCGAACCGCACCTTTATAGCTACTAAGTTTAAATTTATCTTTTCTAACTCGTTAGAAAACCGAAATATATCATCTAATTATAATCAACATATTGACCATCTTTCTTAAGATATTGTATGTCGGGACTAAAATATCTATCTACCATGAACCAACCTACCACGAAACAAAATATTGTGGAAAAAATTCAGGTTTCTGTGCAAATAATCTTTGTCATAGCACTGACCATTATCACACATGTTGTGGCATATGCTACAATCCTTGGTTTCGTAGATGGTTCCATTTTCTCGCAAGTTTGTACCTATGATTACCACGATGGTCTTGTTATCGGGGACGCAATGGCAATTCTCACAATTCTTGTTGATATTGGAGTTGTATTTGGAGTTATTTGGTATGCACTCACTCCAAAGCAAAAGGAAATTTGATTTATTTATTTGAAAAATTTTCCTAACCCTAAGGTTAGGAAATAAAAACTGAAGTAATAATATATAATTGTGCTTATAACCTTTGATCCACTTATCGACCGCGAAAGGTCAGAAAGCTTGACTTCTATAAGTTGAACATGGAATACTCCTTCTTGCCTGAAGATTGCATAGGGGAGATTATCGGTCACATCTCCAACAAAAATTTGGCTCTATTGGTAGGCGTGTCTAAGAAATTTTTTGATATGTGTAAGTTACGAGCTAAAAAGATAGATACCGTTGAAAAATATCTGGTCGCATGTAGCCAGGGTGACTATCTATCTTTACAATGGGTGTGGGTCTCTGGTAAGATTCCTTTTTGGTTATATAGGGTGTGCGATTTAACGAACTTTCCCTCGCCACAAAGCGAAAATCATTTACCAATAGATACCCACCCCCAATCGATTCTCCCTGTAAATAGCGTGTTAAATCATAGTCTTAGGAATGCATGCGATGGTCGACACCGCGAGTTAGTTCGATTCTTAATATCGAAAGGTATAGGCGGAACTAGGGAGTTTCACCTGGTGTGTCAATGGGGTGACTTGGGGATGGTATGCCTTATGATGGATATGCTAAGTAAGAAGACATTGGGTAAGGGGTGGATGAACTACGGTCTCGATGGTGCATGTCATGGTGGTCACCTAGATCTGGTTAAATTTATAATGTATCAAGGTGCGACGAATTTGGATATGACATGGGTGTGCTATGGGGGAAATCTTGACCTGGTAAAATTCTGTGTCGACAAGGGAGTAATCTTTGATCAAGACGATATTGAACAAGCATGCTATGGTGGCCACTATAAGGTGGTAAAATATATACTAGATAGCCCTTCAGATAAAAAATCATGGATCGATCGTGAAAATAATCCAAACACTACATTGAATGAATGTCTAATGATTGTATGTTTGTATGGATTTTTGGATATAGCCGAATTGTTGGTGATCTATGGGGCGAATGACTACGATATGGGGTTAGAGTACGCTTGTAGTGCCGGATATGTAGATACAGCTCTATTTATGATAGAGTGCGGTGCCAATAACTGGGACGAGAGCTTATGTATGGCATGCAGAGCCGGTCATCTGGAGCTAGTTAAATTATTGGTAGATCGCGGGGCGACCGATTTTCAACGCAGCATAGTATCAGCTATAGATCGTTATGATAGGGAATCGCTGAATAAAGGTAACCAAAAATTTCTCTCTGACTTAGCAGAGGTGATAACATACTTAAAGACAAAAATTGAGATACAGACATAAACTTGTATTATATCACTGCCAACCCGTAATATAAACTTCGTTTAAGCAAAGCTTATATAGGTAATGATGAGCGCCATTAAGGACGTTGTCATTAAAGACGGTAAGATCGACCCGTCAAATTTCTTCTCATACGCTGGAGAGCTAGTCAAGCAAGCATATCTCACCCATCACAGGCGTTACTATGTGGTGGACATTACCTTTCACGAGGTACCCCAGATCGCCGTGGAGTATGCTTTGCGATCGTATCCCTCACAACCGGACTATATAGTAGAGAGGGCAAAGGTACTAGCTAAGGCGACCGATGTTGAAAGGACGATTCCTATATCGGCTATAGGAACACCGGGTCATATATCTATACTTCTTAACAGAATACACATGGGGGAAATTATCGCCGCGGAGATTGATATCGCTCTTTGAATGTTTTTTCTACGGAGATGAAAAAACGAAATTGAAATTCTATCTTATGATAGATGACTGCCTGTCGTGCACTTAGTTGGATTGACTAGACTCTAAGTCCATATGAATAAAAAAATCTCAGCCATCCATCAATTAACTCGACAACTTGGTGTGGTATATTCACAAAGTGATTTTATTAGAGATGTCTATACGGGTATCTATATAGGCGTCAGCGTCTTGATGCTTTTGAAACTTACTGTTTGTTAGATTTTGGTTTCCATAAGAAGTACTTTTCGTCTCGTAAAGAGATGAAATCCAACTTCCGACCTTATGGTCGGAGTGCTTTTTACGAAATCCATGCCTACAATATTCCGCTATCTTCTTTTTCCACCCTAGGAAATAGAGGGTCGTATTGATACAACAGATCGAATCTAGGAGGTTTCTTCTTTGTGCATCCACGGTAGATAATGTATGAATCTATAATAAATACCATTACCGTGGTCGCTATCAATCCATAGAATATCTTCATATCCACACTCTCCGTAATAGTGCACGCTCCATCGATACATTTTAACATAGTACCATTCCCATCTATCTTTATAATCCAAGCACCAAATGAACCATATGGATCGTTGTCATCATAGGCGCAATCTATATTGTCAGAGCATGATACATTCCATGTGCTAGGTATATTAAAAGACCCATTATAGTAAGGTGCATGCGGCCATGTATACCTTATCATTATTTTATCACATTCTGTAACATTACACACCCCATAGTGGGTAGACCTTAGCTCCCTAAACGCTCTAATGCCAATGTATATATCGGCGGCTATAAAACCTAGCGATAGTAGACCCAATACTATGATGATGATAATATCGACTTTGGTTGGTTTTCTCATACCGTTGGATACTATCTTTGAGAAATTCTTACGACTCAAGCAGTCAAATTTTGACTCATCATTTTTTAACTACGTTTAAAAAATATATATGCCTTACTTAACCTACCTTATGGTAGACAACTTTTGACTGATGGTCAGAGTGCTTCTTATAGAAGACACCCTAATCGAAAAATAGCGATAGGTGCATGTCTATAACCAGCCTTACATCCTAGCATAAAGTCTATGCATTCCAAATTTTGATTAAGTGACAATCTGTATAGCACCCTATCGGGTCTATCTTGTACAACTCCTATAACGGAATCATAAGTTTTAGTAATTTCAGTATCTATGGACCCCTTCTCCCTCCAAGCATCATACCACCCTTTGGGTAGGGTAGCATTTTGCCAAGATGGAATGGAGGTATCACCAGCAAAGATCACAGCACACTTATCATCTTTGGTGAGAGTGTCAATCTCTTTGAGTTGTGCTAACCTGTTACCATTACCAGTTCCATTTTCTTCGAGGTGTGATGTAAGGATGGCTATAGTTATGATACCGTCCGCACCACCTCCGTCAATGGATAGACCTCTAATAGGTATATCAAAAACATATTTAATGATACCACATGATTGATTTGTATTAGAAAATAGTTTGTACTCTTTCTTTGATGGTAGCCTAGAAAATATCACCTCGAAAGTTTTTCTAAAAGGTGATGATGGATTCGCATAGTTACTATAACCCCTAGATTTCATCGACCTAAGAATCTTATCATATACTAATTTTTCAATACCTTGTAGAGCTACTACATCTATTCCATTATTTAGAAATTCGGATGCCATGCTGTCATAATCTTTTTCATCACACACATTATAGGTAACCACCCTTAGGATATTATCGGTAAATAGAGCCATACGTCTCCGCCAACTAGGTTACTAGGATGCTAGTATCTACACCTTTTTCTTTATACCTTAAAAAGGCTATGAACTTTGTTCATAGTACCTTAAAAAGGCTATGAACTTTGTTCATAGTACCTTAAAAAGGCTATGAACTTTGTTCATAGTATATACCAAAGGCATAATCTGAACTTTGTTCAGTATACCTTATAAATGATATGGACTTTCTCCATAGTACCACTAAAAAGGATATGGATGAAGTCTACTTTAGCAGAAAGTTTACGGTAGGTATAACCTTTGATTACTACCGATCATCGACCACCTGATTTATTATTTCACCAACGTGAAATAAATGAGGGTCGCCCCGCCCCCCGGGGAGGGGGTCTTACTTTTTTAACTTTTCGAGTTCATTCATTATATGATCCAACGTAGTGACCAATTTAGCGGATCGCATGGTGTTGTTAAAATTCAGGTCGACTTTACCGTTAGGTAATACTACGATCGGAGTTGTAATCAAATCTACCAACGCTCCACCAAAATGGTCCCTAGTACCTATCATATAGTGATCAAACATCTCATTCGCCAACATCATACCAACCACTATCTGCATACATGTATCGGTTCCATCCTTGCGAGTGGATGGAGATATGATATAGTTAACGGTCGACTTGGAATCGATTTTTGTAGCCAAGGGATGATGTTCTCCTACAAATGCATAGATATGAAAACCTTCGATAACGCTTATAGCATCGGTTATTAGATTTGGTAAATTTTCCAGGTCGACTAGTAATGCAATTTTTTTGGTTAGATTTTTCATAGTTCTATCCACCGTCAGAGATTTAGGTTTAACTTCAACTATAGGTTTCTTAATAGGTTCGTAAAGAGGTGGAGAGTTGGGAGGTTTATTAGTAATGTATTTATATTTATTCAAAATCGTAGTAGCAACAGCGATATCGGCTTCGGTCTTCTTTTTACGAGGAGTGCCGGTAATTTGAGTACCATCGTGAAGAGACACCGTAGATACCCATCCATTTTCAACTTTGATATGAGTATAGATGGGTAACGATAATTTTTGTTTCTGGTATATCTCTTGCAGCTGGTTTTTAGCTGTGAGATGAGACATACTACGTAGTATGACGCGTAGTGGTGCGAGTTAGATCGTTACAACCTATTAACTTTAGGACCTAAAGTTAGTGATATAAAAAATATACAATGTCATTTTTCTTATAATTCGAACGAGACCTTCCCGTCGCTCTTTTTATCTTCCTCATCATCGCTACTTGAATCTATAAAGATGGATTTTTCTTCGATAACCTCTCTCGATAATAGATGTGATTTTTCCGATGCTTCACTCTCTGTCGCTCCAGATTCTTTCTTAGCAGTGTCGCTCTCTACAACTATAGATTTTAATCTAACCCATTCAAAACAGTACATAAGATAACCTGTAGAATAAAAGATGCTTGACATGTATGTAATATACGGAATGGACTTTGACGTCATTCCAAATCCGTTAAATATCAATCCCACGCATACTATAGGAATATACAATGGAAATGGTGTGTGAATGGATGGGTTGTAGTGAGGATATTTTATCTTGGTTACCACGTATATCAACACCACCAGTATCACACCACATACCTGCGCTAAGACGATGGTATTTCCAACTAGTAAAGTCAATATCTTAAACCCGTTAAAAGGTTCATCTATGAAATTTCTAAATATCTGTCCTACCAAATCGCTTGCAAAAGCTACGAATAACAGAGATGATGTCAAAATCATAGGACCGGAAAAAGTCTTTTCTTTATTTTGTCGAACAATCATGCTAATAAACAATACCGTGTATACATAACATAGGTTCAATATAATGTAGGTAGAACTAGATACACCGGTCACGATGTTATAGATCTGCCCCCAATATATCACAGCATAGATAGCTATTACTATAGATAGAATACACCCCTTGATATACCATCCGGTATTATGCTTATCTACATTGTCAACGATCATGGACAAGCATATAAATACCACAGGTAGCTGATTGTTATAAAAATCAAAGGCGATAGGCACTATCACGGATACGATAGCCCCTATGATGAATATTATAGTATGGGTCCTAATGTACACATCGTAGGGGTTGGACTTATCGTCCATAGCCTTTTTCGAGGTACTATGGACTTTGTCCATAGCCTTTTCAGAGGTACTATGGACGAAGTGCCTAATCACCTCTATACATGCTAACACAAATATACATATATCGATGAAGAAGAACATCCTAGTGAAACGAGGTAAGTTCCGAACGTAGTGAGATACGTAGTGAGATACGTAGTGAGGTGCGAGGTAAGTTCCGAACGCTAGTCAGCAGCACTATAATCGATAATATTCTTTAACTAATACATACTTTAAACTATGGTAAAAATTTCAACCAGGGTTGAAATTTTAGTAAGAAATCTATTCTCTAGCTTTTTCTCTTTGAAGAAACGAGTTATAGTAAATTAGTCTTTTTTAGCATTTTCTATGGATGCTCTTCACGCTTTTCTTTGGAGTTTCATCTTCTTGTGTTCATTTAATAATAACACTATCTCGTTTAATTTGTAAGGGCCAAATTTTCCATGTTTATTAACATATTCCTCTATGTTTTCAAGTAAATTATCGCCAACATAATTTATAACTCCTTTGATGGTTGTAGCAGCTTTCAACCATCCTGCTTTTTCAAAATAAGTTACAGCCATCAATACATCCTCCGCGGTTTTGGAATTCCTTTCAATCCACAATGTTTCTTCAACTTCTCCAGGAAGTTGATTAGAAAGCTCCATAATATCATCCATACCAATGGTGTCAAATTTTATATATGACACAAGACGCAGTCTAAAATCATCGAACTTTTTAACAACAATTTCTTCGTATTCAGCTGAATCTTTAGGATGGTTACTCTCATCGAATTCATCTGGATCTTTAGGATAGATATTTCCAAAAATATTATCATAAAGTTTCTTATATTCCTTATAATATTTAGAATTAGGAGTCATATCTGAAACTAATCCATGTATATCTCTATCATAATGTTTGAAATATGGTGTAAATCGTTTTAATATACTGATAACTTTGAGAACTTTGCGACCATTTATGCTTTTCGTACCTTTCTCTATATCAACTTTATACTTTTTAGTAAATTCTCCAAAGACCTCTGAGAACAATTTATAGTTATCTTCATAACCTTGTCTTAACAGAAAGTCTAAGATGTATCGCCAGTCTTCAAGATCTTTATCAGCTAGATATGCTTTCCAATACCAAGCTTTCTTGCAATTCTCAGCATGTTGAATGTTAAGGGTACATATCTTGATAAACTCCTTGGGTGGAAACATTCCAAACATCACACCTTGTACTTCCCCAGGTATATACGGCAAGTCCATATTCGGTAGATCTGTATATCGATTACCCTGTATACGTTCCATAACACACTTATGAATGTCAGCTACGCTTGAGCCAGTAATAGATGACGTTTCGACAACGCACCTGTGTATCAACTCTACATCGACACCATACTCTTTGGCTATAGCTTTTTCATTAGCTGTATATTTCTTCGACTTTTTAGACGACGACATGCTTTAGCTGAAGATGTAGCCGATATGATTATCACTGTTAGGTAACTCACTATATACCTAATCAAAAAAAAATACTTTTTAATCTCCGGAGATTAAAAAGGTTCTACTATGAACGTCGTAGAACGTAGTTCGTATTTGGAATTAAGGTAGCCTTAATAAGGCTTCGAATACGGACGGCTGGCACCATAGGCCACAACCATCAGATGCTTATCGCGGCCATCGACCGAGTGAAAAGCAGCGGGCTGACAATAGACACGGTGGGGTTGAGGGGCGGGAAAATGGCAACCAAGATCATCATCCTGCATACGCATGGGAGCGCGACGCATAGCAAATTCTTCACGACGGCCCTGTTGACCGGCACCATGGGCAGCAACGTTAGCCATAGGCGAATACGACATGATGTTACTATGACACTATTATATGGCTAGACAAAAAAATAGAACCGAAAAATAAATTACGAAAAAATATGATAATTTTATTATTACTTTTTTCGTAAAGTTTATATACCTTTGGTAAAACTTTAGCTATGCTAAAGTTTATATACCTTTCGACTAAGGTCGATAAAGTTAAAAAATTTAGGTCGACCATAGGTCAGACCCATCTAGGTATGGCGAGATAGACTTAGTAGGCCCATTACATCTTTTAGCGTTATAGATCCTTTGGTAAGGCCGGCATCACCTTCCAACATAAAACGAATCTTAGTATCGATCTTATCCGGATCCAGTATATAGGTTTTAGTATAATAGGTATTAACTAGGTGGTCCACTAATCTTACTTTTTCTTCTATCTTTGGATCTTCCGGGTGGTCTCTCTTACCTTTATGTATGGCATCTCCCACATCTCCACCATAATAAAATATAAAACCCCAATCGATAAATGGTTTTAGCTCGTTAATATCATAGAGAGTATCGTAAAGATCACTAACGTTGGTTACCTTAACTTTGAGTTGTTTGAGTTTATTTGAGAAGGCGGGATCAAATGTATCTGGAATACCTTTTACTGGAAAGGTAGGCATCTTCCAAGAAAACTTCCTAACGTACGGATCGTTTTCCACACCGGTAAAGTCAAATGAGTATACGAATTTTTTCATATGACTATACTATCGATGTTAGAGGTATATGGCTTTTGGTCACGCTAAACTTATGTAGTACCTTGAAAAGGCTATGTCACTCCATGACATAGTATCTTACAGATATCGTTATCAATTTTTTATCTACGGTTACTATACTACCAACGACTGTATAGGCTATGTCACGGAGTGACATATTATCTACATTAGCAGATAATAACCAAAGGTTATAGTCCTTTTAGGAGGTACTATGTCACTCCGTGACATAGCCTTTTAGGAGGTACTATGGCACTCCGTGACATAGCCTTTTAGGAGGTATCGAAAAATGAAATGCCGATCGATGAAACTGAAAATGAAGCACCATGAATCCATACACTATGGGTCTTGAACACCTTGTGAAATTTCTAGTGGCGGATCCTGAAGTTCCCCTTACCTATCACAATTCCAAATTTTCATATATTACTAGATGTGGTGACACTCTATTATATTTAAGGTCGATACTTTCAGTTTCATACCCCATCGATACCAGAAGGTCGGATCTATGTTATGTATTACACATCTATGGAGTTGATGACTTACCCAATCTATCTAGAATATTTTTCTGCATCACCACCAATACCATAATATCTATAAATTTGCAAGACATTGAAAGGGTGGACGCTGAAATTCAGCACTATGCCGGCACTTCTTATGGAATCGAATTTTTAGATATTCAATCATTTTTGGGATATTACCATACCAATATTGGAGAGTTGAGGGTATCTCTGAAACTTATAAATACGATGCGAAAGTTAAAATACATGCTCTATCCCTGTAAAAATACATCTACTACTTCCGACTCGAGGGTGGGGATGAGTGATAGTAGGTCGAAGAAGAACATGTCATCGAACCTACCAAAGGTAGACCAACCTAAGATTAGAGATTTAACGCATAACGTTAACTTTCCCTCGCTACAGCGAGGAAATATTTTACTATATTCGCATGACTCTGGTTACCACCCTAGAATATCCAAAGCTAAATTTTCAATGTCGGACGATGTATTTGATGTATATTATTCATTTTGGTACACATCACCTTCATCTTCCAACCCCAAACTTTTAGTATTTTTAATGAACGGATTGGTATGTTGTGTGACAGATATAAAAAGGGTCGATGACGATCTACCACAGGTAGATTCCGAACTTCGTTTCGACGATCCGTCTTTAGCGGACTCGATGGATATCCTATCAGAGACAAGCTCAGATCTTTCGAAATCCAAAAAATATAGAGAGATTTTTATATTAGCTCGTAACATCTTAGTTGCGCTCTAACGCTAAGCGTATCTCTCGATACACGTCCCATAGTTTAGTGGTTGCCGTATAACACATGTACTTTTCTATCCACCGGATAGAAAATTTTAGTAAGACGAGGTCTAGATTATACCTAGCATTCCACAACAGTGTTCTCTAGATATGTTTTTTCTATCAAGCACCAGTAGCGCTACCAACGATACTATAGACAAGATAAAAAGATGCTCGACCTTCATACTATTAATAATCTATAAACTTATAATATATATTCGTGTGATGGAGTGACCTTTTGGTAGATAAATTTAGCAGTTGTCGGTAGTGTTGAGGAATTTTTCACCATCGAACCAAAAGAGTATGCAGACGCTATCCATCCGAGTGATACCTAACTGATCTGTAGGTTGACCACACTGAGTAGAATAAAATGTATCATAAGGGACCCGTATAGTAACGGTGTTTTGTGTTAAGTTACCGGGATTTGAAACTTTGAAAAACATCACCAACTTGTCACCCACCCTGGTTTTAGCAAGAGAGGTGACCTGTACCGTGACCGTTACAGGACTATTAGAATTGTCTATGGGTTCCAAAACTTTCACTATAGTTCCACCTCTAGCTGCTTCAAATGCCAAAATATTATCTACTATGGTGGGTGTGATAAGCTTAGGGGTAACGGCACTAAGACCCTCCTCTTGTTTATTTTTAACTGTCATTATATTATTATTTTTAATATAATATATATATATATATATATATATATATATT
>Ga0075358_1000015_pt1 | contig 12396 bp, 20 predicted proteins | sample WestPond_TuleA_D_FD_120078 | JGI IMG/M metagenome (GOLD analysis project Ga0075358, IMG submission 120078) | Natural and restored wetland microbial communities from the San Francisco Bay, California, USA, that impact long-term carbon... | ecosystem: Environmental > Terrestrial > Soil > Wetlands ... | reverse complement strand
TGATGCTGATGCGTGCGAGCACTATTCCGCGGCAGAGGCGTGGGGTGTTCCAGTGACCACGCGGACGTGGGAGGTCGCCGATGTCTAGCCGGGTGGTGGTCGTGCTCCGCTCATCCAAGGCGCAGCGGTGCTACACCGACGAGCGGTCGGTGCCTGAAATTCTCGGCAAGATTGCCGAGTGGTTGGCTGTCGCCGAGTCGGTGGCGCGAAAAAACGGAACCTGTGTGGCGTTCTCCGTCGAGGTTCACCAGGCAGGGTCGTCCTGCGACCATGAAAGGCCCGGCCATGGCTACGCAGGCTAGACTGCCAGCGACGTTGCCGTCGCCCGCGCAGGCGAAAGCGAATCTGCGCATGGCGCGTTCGGTTCTGAAGGAAAAGCGCAACGTGGTCGACGGACTCAAGGCTCGCCATGAGGCCGCGCGAGACGAAGCGGCGGACGCGGAGGCGGAAGTGGACGGGGCGGAAACCGATCTCGTGGAATGCGAGGAGGGAAGTTCGGCTGAGGTCTCGGCGGACAAGCGGCACCACAAAGCGTGCGCGCGGTTCGACCGGGCCGAGGCTGATGCCGAGAGGGTTGGTTCGGCTCTCAAGTTGGCCAAATCGGAGCTGAAAAACGCGCGGGCGCAGATGCGGACTGCCCGCGCGGACATCGAGGCGATCCGCGAGGGAAGGCGGCCAAATTAATGCAGATTGAGGCGCAATCGTCGACCGGTATCGTGACCGACGAGACCGGTCTACACGCCGAAGGTTGCAACTGTCCGACCTGCGAGCTGGGGTTACGGCCGACCGAGCTTGAACGGGCGGCGGCTCGTCGCGCCCTCGTCAAGCGGCGAGCCGCGGAAGAGCAGCGCAAACGAGAAGAAGTGGCGAAGTCGGCGAAGGCTGGCGGCGCCGTCGAGGTGAAGTGCTCGCGTATCATGGCTGAGCCGCCGCGGCCGGTTGTGATGCCAACGCCGGAGGAGCGAGAGGAATTGGCGCGACTGCGCCGGGAAATGTTCAGGAGGTGACCATGCGAAACGTTTTGCAGTGGCTTGTTGACCGTTTGGGTTTCTGGGGCTCGTTGGGTCTCGTCGTCGGGCTTGGGGGGGTCATGGCGGAAATGCTTTTGCGGGCGGCGGAGTGTCGGCGAGTCCGGCGCGGCCGAGCTTGCGTGATCTGGTACGCGTGGTGCGCGTGGAGTCCGCGGGCGCATCGTCTGCCGATTCTAGCGACGACCGACGATGAGGCCGCGCGCACGGCGAAGTTGTTCGGCTGGCAGGTGGCGCGCGTTCGCGTTGAGGTGCGACCGTGAGCGCCTCCGAACGCCTGGCTGTCACCTACCACCGCGTGTCGACCATCGACCAAGATTCGGCTGCGGCTCGAACCGAGTTGCGGGCGGCCTGCGCTGCCCGTGGTCTGACGATCGTTGAGGAGGTGGAGGAAACGGGTTCGGGGGCGAAGGCCGACCGGCCGGGGCTCCTGCGCGCCATGGAACTAGCAACGACGGGAAAAGTCGGGGCAGTCGTGGTCTGGAAATTGGATCGGTTCGGACGATCAGCCCTTGACCTACTCGGAAACGTCGAGGCCCTTGTGCGTACCGGGGCTCGCTTCGTCGCGGTCACACAAGGACTCGATGTTCAGGAGGGCGGCGATCCGACGAGCAAGCTCACGTTGACGATTCTGTCCGGCGTGGCCGAGTGGGAGAGGGCTGTGATCCGCGAACGCACCAGGATGGCCATCGACGGGCGAAGACGCGAGGTCAAGCTGAAAGGTGGATTCGTCGGGCGAAAATCGCGGGTGTGGCGAAGGCGGTTAGGGCGGCCGGGGCTGTCGGAAGAGAAGCAGGCGGAGATTCGAAAGCTGCGGTTCGAGGGCCATTCGCCCATCTACGCGATTGCCAGGGTAACCGATGTGCCGGCCTCGACCGTGCGGCAGTACGTCAGACGCATGGAACAGGAGGGCGCGGAAAAGGGGGGGGCAAAACCGTGCGCGTCAAAGGGCGAAAATACGCCAGAACCGGACGGCACGAAGTGAAGCGCAGAAAACCACCGTTTCTCGCGCGGGTAAATCCGGCCGGCGGCGGGTCCCGCCGGGATTGGGACTTGATTCGGCAGAAGAACAAGGGCAAGCCGTCGCGCCCTTCGAGAGGCGGCAGAAATAAGGACAGGCCTACGTAGCAGAGGTCAGCAAACACGGATGCCGGTCGTTGGGAATTCGGGCGGCATCAACCCAATGTGAAACGGCCCCGTCGGAGCGATCCGGCGGGGCCGTTTCTTTTACCACTCAACTACAGCGCGTCGCCGGGTTGCCACAGGTCGGAGTCGGACGGGGCGGGCGCCCACTCGGGCCGGCCGCAGGCGCCGTGCCTCGGAGCGCATGGCCCAATGTCGTAGCGGCTGCTCGACTGCTCGAACCACAGCGTGAGGTGCATCCCCTGATTGGGAAGCGGTTGGTGTTCGGCGAGCCAGAGCGCGCGGGCCAAGTCGCGGTCGATGGCGAGCACGATGTTGGCGCGCTGGTAGGGTTCGCGCTGGGCAGGCTGGTCAGGGTGTACGGCGTGATGGGTGATTAGGTCGTCTGGGTCCGTCTGGGCCACGACTACATGGAATATCTGCCCGTCCCGGCGAAAGCTGGTCACGCTTGCCTCGTTTCCGAGGCGCTTCAGGGTGTCGGCTGCCATGGTGTCGGAGTTGGTCATGCATTCATAATGCCACGTTTTTGCATGATTCGTGCTACCGTAACGCCCATGAGCTTCTTCCATCGCTCCACGGGACCGAAACGCACCGCCATCGATGTGCTCTGCGAAGACTTCGAGGCGTTCTATTGCACCTTGCCCGCTGATGAACGGACGGCGGCGCAACAGTTGATTCGGGCGATCTTGCAGGTCACCGAACGCTCGAACTTCTCGCAGCTCTCGGCCGGTTTGATGAAATTCGTGCTACGCCTGCTTCCGCACGTGGCCTCGGGTTCGGTGGGTCACCAACTTGTGGTTGGGCTCGACGCGAGCCCATCGTTCCGTCGGGATGTCTGCGGAACGCTCGGGGAAGCCTCGTGGGTCCAGAGGGTGCGAAATGCCCGATCCGCGCTGTCTTAAGCGAGTCCACGACTGGGGCGCGCGCGGTCCCACCGACGGGGCCGTGTGTGTGCGCCCTGGTTGCGGCAAGGTTTTCGGCAAGCGGCCGGCGCGCACCATTGCGGCGAGCGCTCCGAGTGCACCGGCGTTGACGCTCGCGTCGTCCGCCACTGGCGAGGCGCCCAAGCGGTCGGGCGTGCTCGCCGGGGCAGCGGCGCGGCTGGCGGCGCAACGTGGTTTGGCAGCGGTGCCGGCGCTCGCGGTGCCTGAATCCGCCCCGCGCGAGGTAGGAACCTCGCCCGACGGTGCCGCCCGTGACGTGGTGGCACCGTCGGAGTCCGAGCGGGAATCGCTGTCTGAGTGGCTTCTGCCGGCCGTGCCGGAACTTGTGGAAGGCGGCTGTAAGTGGTCGATCCGGAAAGCCGGACGCGAGCCGCTCGACCCTGACCCTGTGTGGGAAAAGCGGTGGGAGAAAAGCTATCACCAGTCGCTCGGGCATTACGTGCCGCGGCTGGAAATGCACCCAGCGGTAGCGTTGCTGGTCGCGACGCTGTTTCTGTGGCTGTCGATGTTCGTAGGCGCCAAGAAGTTGGCCAAAGAGGACAAGGGCAAGGCGGACAAGCTGCCCGCCACCCCTGCCCCGTCGAGCGCTCCGAGCGCTCCGGGTGAAGCGCAAGAGGTTGCCGAATGCCAGACGCCTGCAGTGGTCCAGAGCCATGCCGATTCGCCGCGTTTTGTCGGCGATTCAGGCGAATCCGAGCTGAGTCTGGAATTGACCCAAAGCTCACTCCAACCGGACGCGAGCGGGGCAGATGGGAGTGTGATGAATGCGAAGCAACATGCGTAGGTCCAAGGTCGCACGACGGACTGTGCTGGGAATGCCGCGAAAGGTGGCGAAAGAGGAAGAATGCCGAGAAGTCGCGAGCGCGCCGAAACCGGCGCGCCGTGCCTCGGTTGGCTCGGCCACGCCGCTCGTCCGGACCGAAAGCCGGACCATCCAAAGGGCGCCGCGGTCGCGAGCGATAGAAATCATCCTCGCCGATGCGCTCGCCGACGGCGAGGGATTCACATTCGGCGCGGTGGGCTCCCCGAGGTTCGGAAAAACCTACTTCACCAAAGAGCTTTTGACCGTCGCCGCAACCAAGGGGCTGGCCGATTACGTGCTCATCCATGACGTAAAGAAGCCGGGAGTGCTCCAATACGAGGGCGCTCCGTGCGCATCGCTCGACGAGTTCTTGGGCTCGGGCGAGCGCTACGCGACCGAGCGCGCGATCGTCTTCAACGGGCAGGATTGGCGCCGACAGCCGACCTTGCAAGAGGTTTGCGAGGTGGCGCTGGCTGTGCACGAGGTGGCGAAGGAGGGCGGCGAAGGGCTTGTGGTCGTGGCTGACGAGGTGTTCAAGGGGACTAACGGCTTTGCGCAATTCACGCCTGGCCCCAAGGTGAACGGCGAACCGTCGCCCGCGCTATTCCCACTCTTTTTGCGAGAGGGGACGTCGCAGAAAATCTCAACCTGTTGGACAACGCAAATCCCGCAGCAACTACCCACGGAATGCAAGGTACTTACGAGGTGTGTGGCGCAATTCCACCTCGAATCGCTCGCTGCCGACGCTGCGAGCGACAAGTTCCGACTGGACGCGGACGGTCCGGCGGTGCTCCGAACCTTGCAGCGAGGGGAATTCGTCTTGTTCTGCCAGGGCCGGGAATGGGACCGGACGATTTATAGTTAGCCGACGGTGCGGCCACCTTTGAGCGCTCGGAGCGATCCGGGTGCTCTTTTTTTTTGTGCGCTCCGAGCGCTCGGCCGGGCGCACCGTCACCACTTCTCGTGCTGCCACCGTCGGTGAATGTTCGTTACCACCGTCGGTGTCCGGTTGGCTCTAGCCTTGTCGGGAACATGACCCAAACGGCGAAAGGTTTGAACAATGGCTGAAGTCACCGCGGGATTGAAGGACATCGCGAGCGCTGGAAAGCGCCATTACATTTGGCTGGCGGCGCTGGTGTTTGTTGGAGTCTTTCTGACCATCCGCTACCGAGGCCAGATTGCCCAAGCTGTCGGAGGCATTCACCCGACGTTGGCGAAATGGCTGAACGTGACCGTGGCTGTCGTGGCGATCTTCTTCGGGCTGGCGGTCGGCGCGGGCCACGTCGAGGCGGCCGTGTGCTGTGCAAAGCCCATCGTCCACGCGGCTAGCTCGGGCGGATGGGTGTCGCACGTGCTGACCCTGTTGGCCGGTGCGGCCGGCGCTGGCGTGATGGGCCTCGTGGCTTTTCCCGCACCGGATATCGTCGAAGCGAAGCTCGCCAATGGTTCCAAGACGCAGACCTTCACTCAGGGTGCGTCGGCGCAGTCGTTCGACTTCTTCGTCGACGGTAGTGTGCCCAATGCGCCCGACGGTCGCCCCCTTTGTGCGACGTCGCAGAAGATTCAAATCAGCGGCACCGTCGAGAATACGTATACGGGTAGCCACGCTCTGACCGACGACCATCTGGCTCCGATCTTGGAATCGGTTCAGATGCACTCGAACCTGCTCGGAACAATCCTCGACAAGACCGTCGGCACCGGAGCGATCTTGAAGCACCTGATCGAATTCGTCGGCCTCGGGTTCAACCGCGGCGCCGATACGCCCGTTGCGACCGTGACGGTCCCTAGTCCGTCGGGGACGAATACCCTGGCGGTCGTGCGGCACTACGAAATTCCGCACGCGCAGCGATGGTCGCGCAGCCCGATTGCGTCGGCCCTCTGGCTGGGAATCATTAACCAGATGAAAATCACGGTTACGCTCGCACCGACCACGGCGCTGGCGCAGTTCTCGACCGCTGCCGTGTTCAGCGGCACCGGGGCCTCGCTCAAGGTTGTGACTCCGGTTGTGAAGAACACCCGGTGGCACCTTCCGGTGCTGGCCCAGTGGCTCTTGGAGAACAACATCGGCGGGTCAACGACGTTCACCTTGCGCCGGTTCGGCGAGGTGAATGCCTCGGGCACTGCGCCGGTCGACTACCTCTGCGGTGTCTACCTGCTGTCGAATCTTCTCGGGCTCGGGGGAAATCAGGCAATCGACAATATCCTGTCTATCAACTCGCCGAAGCTCGGCATCTCGAATTGCCAGAACGTCTTGCAATTCGCGATGGACCGCATCGCGGCTCAGCGCTACGGCCAATCCCCTCGCGCGATGGCAGACAATGGAAACTACGTGATGGGAACCACGCCGACGGGCAACGACAACGCCGGACTCAAGTTCTTGCCCCTCATCCAGCCGGGCCTGGACATGACCCTGGATGCGATGGGCGCGCCCAAGGGCAACGGGTTCGAGTTGCCCATCGATTTCACGTATACGTCGACGCCGTCCACCACGCACGCGACGGTGCTTCAGTCGATGCGCTTCCTCAACCAGGCGACCATCGCCGAGATTCAGCGGCTATCCGGCGGGCTGATGCCAGGCGACTACAAGTCCCAGCGGATGGCGTAGGTCGAGGTCGAGGCGATGGCGCTCGAACGCAGGCATTGGGTGCTCTTGGCCGCGCTGGCGGTCCTGGTGTGGATCTACTTGCGTTCGAGGCAGCCTCGCCAAGTCGCGACTCTGGACTACAGCAAGAGCATCGCGGGTGTCACGGACACCGGGTTGCCATATGTGGCGACGTCGTTTCCAACGCCGATCCGCACCGAGCGCTCGGAAGCCAATGGAACGTTGGTGGTGACCGATCTGAAGGGGGCATGGGGTGGGGTGGATGCGTCGGTCCGGGGGCTCCGGTCGGTGGACGATCCGCGCTATCCGGGATGGTACCGCACCGGCGACGGTGGCTGGTACAGGCCGGACACCGGCGAGTCCTATTCGCCGGGCTCGTCGCCGCCGGCCGTGGCACTTCCGGACCCGTCGGCGTTTATCGAGATTGACCTAACGGCGCAGATTCCCAAGGAACAGCAGACCGAGGCTACCTACATGATTCGTTGAGGACCACACCGGTGCAAAACAACAACATCCTGACCGTTCTGCTCGTCGCGCTGGCCGCGTTCCTGCTCTTCATGCTCTACAAGCGCGGTGCCGCCGCGTCGGTGTCGGGGGCGTCGAGTGCTGGCGGCGGTAGCGCTGTGCCGTCGCCGTCGCCGGAGCCGTCGCGACCGTCGGCCGGATCTTATTCGAGCAGCATCTACAGCAGCATTCCGGGCGGCGGATACCTCGACCGGGCCCTGAACAAGCCCATTACGAACATCAGGAACGGCGACGTCAAGGGTACCCTGCTTTCAATCGGCACGGGTGGTTTCTCGGACGTGTTGGGCATCTGACCAATGGAACAGACCAGCACCATTACGATCCTGCTCGTTGCGCTGGCCGCGTTCCTCGCCTTCGTGCTTTACAAGCGCAGCGTGGCTGCCCAAGCGGCGCTCGCAACGCCGACGTCGACAGGGGCCGCTGGTGCCCTTGACTCGACGTCGCGCTACGTGAGCCACTACATCCAGAAGATTCCATACGTCGGGGACACCGTCGACGATGCGCTAAGCAAGCCCATCACCAACGTGACGGAGGGCCACGTGGGTGACACTATAAAGTCCATACTCACCGCGGGGACCTCCGATTGGTGGCCCTGGTGACTCGCGACCAATGGTTGGTAGCGCTGGCGATGGCGGTGGCCTTGTTCTTGGTCTGGCGAAACGTTCGCCGACGGGAAGCGGCGGCGGCGGCGCACATGCAACAGGTTTCGAACGCTCGGGCAATGACGGGCATCGTGGGTACCATCGTTTCGTATTTCACGGGGGCGTAACGACATGAGTAAGACGACAACATGGATTCTCATCGGAGCCGCGGTACTGCTCGTGCTGCTCTTCCTCGCGCAGGAACGGCAAAAGCAGACGTCCGCGACGGTGAACAACTACGGGGGCGCGGCTGGCTGGCTGACCGGCATCGCCAACCTGCTCACCGCTGGCGGCAAGGTCTACGGCAACGCGACCAAGGGCGGCGGCTCGGGCGAGACGAGCAGCTATTCCCCTGACATCGTCTACGGCACCGATTCGAGCATCGGCGGGGAAAACTGATGGGCGAGGTGATTCGTTGCTGGGACATCGGCCAGACGCGGCCGACGCGCATCGATCGGCCGGGCCGTGCGCGTGAGGTGCTCGTCGCTGGCGTGGCCGATCCGTGGACCAAGGGCGTCGGCTCTCTCAGTCACGGCGCGGTCGATATCACGTTGACCCTCGATGACGAGTTGACCTTGACGGCCTCGCTCATCGCCAGCAACCTGCCCGCCAGCCTGAACGATCTCACCGCGCGTTTTTCCGAGTGGACCGGGAACGCGCTCGGGAAAAAGGTCGCGTCGGTGACCTACGAGGTGACCGATCCGTTTCGTGGGGTTGACTTGGTCTTGTCCAAGCTCTCTCTGCGTCTCGCGTGCACGGCGATTCCCGGCGGCGGGGCGGTCAACGACTTCGCGACGCTCGACCTGATGACCACGGGTCCGCAAACCGCGGCCGTCGTCGGCGGGGCCGTCTCGCCTTACTGGCCGAGTCCCGTGTTTGGTGGCGTGGACATCGTCGCCGCGTCTCTCGTGGTGACCAAGCCTGCGTCGGGCGTCTGGGCCTTCGATGTGTTCGGGCTCGACGGTCGCATGCGCTACATGCCGGTCGTGTTCTTCCGGCGCTCGGCGTGGTGGGCTGCCAGGGTCGCCGACGGGAGTTACGATCCCGGCAGGACTCTCGCCGGGGTCGATGGCGAGGGTTGGGCGTCGGCATCGTGTGCGCTGAAGGTCTTGCGGCGTGATGAGCTGGGTGTGGTGCACGTCGTGGGCGACCTGCCCGCGGCGCAGGTTTGGTTGCGCGGTGGCGCTGTCCCTGACGGCGCGGAGCTGGTGACCGGGGCCGACGGCATCCGTCTCGAAGTGTCCGGCGAGCTGGCGGCGGTCGCCGATCCGTCGGTGGCTTGCTCGTGGGACATCGTCGCCGCGCTTGAGGTCATGCCGAACGAGCGCCTTGGTTGCTCGGGGCTGGCCGAAGAAATCATCGAGTCGCTCGAAATGTCGAAGGCGCCGCCGCTCGCGCTCGCCTCGCCTTACGTCGTCGGGGGCGCGTGAAACCGTGGCACAAGACGGCGCTGTGGTTCGCGGTGGTGGGGCTCGCCGCGTGGTGGTTCTTCATGGGTGATAGCCCCGTGCAAGTCGTGCGGCGCTTCGTCGGCCGCGGGAAGAAGCTCACCACGTCCCATCTCAACCCCGACGGCTCGCTCGTTGAATCCGTCGACGATATCGTCGCGCAGGTCAGAGCGGCGATGGGACGCGATGTGGCCGAGGATGCCGTGCTGCTCGCGCGCGTGTCGGCCTCCGAGCATTCGGGCGCGGCTGAGCGAGAGAAGACGGCGATCCAATGGGTGTGCCGCAACGATGCCAGCGCGCACGGTTGGAGCATTCGCCACACGGTCACCGTCAACCCCGGCACGCTCGGCAAGCAGGCCGGGCGGCGCTATGCCACCGATGGCGGCGGGCCGCTCGGCTGCGACGAGATCCACGAAGACGATCTCTATGTCGCCGAGTCCATCCTTGCCGGGCAACTGCCCGATCCCACCTATGGCGCGGCCAAGTTCGTGCACATGACCGGCTATCGGAAGTTCGAGGATTTCCTGCTCGGGCACCCCAAGGTGCAAGAGTGGATCGATGCCGGGCTCGCGCCGGTGTTCTTGGGCGACGTCTCAACCCTGGTGGTTTTTCTTCCGTCGGCGCAGGTATCGGCCGACGGGCAACCCCTTGCATCGGAGCCTTGATCCATGGCTGGCGTGACCACACTTCTTGGCGGCATCCTCGGGCTCGGTGGCAACGGCACCGTCTGGTATGTCGGTGCTGCGGTTCCCGGGGGCGCTCTCGGTCGGACGGGAGACTTCTACCTGCGGACCACGACCGACGACATCTACGTCAAGGGATCCGACGGCGCATGGACCATTGTCCTCAACATTAAGGGCAATCCGGGCGCGGATGGTACCAGTGGCTCGCTGTGGTTCGAGGGGGCTGGTGTGCCAGGCAGTGGCCTTGGCAGCGTGGGGGATTTTTACCTGCGCACGGCGACCGGCGACGTCTACACCAAGGGTGGTGGAGGTTGGACCATCGCCATCAACATCAAAGGTGCGGACGGCACGACGCCGACGGTGCCTTACGACCTTGCCTGTTTCGTTGCCGGACAACCGGACGGGACGGGTGTGCTGGTGTTCCAGCACAAGGCTGCCCGATCTTTCCAGCTTCTCGCTGTCGATGGCGTGCTCGCCGTGGCGGCTACCGCTAATGCAACCTGGGAATTGCGCATCAACGGGGTCATGTTGGTTGAACTCCACTGGACCACGGGTTCGACCGCGGTGACCATCGTGGGTACAATCCCGGGTGGTGGCCAAGCTATCGCCGCGGGGTCCATCATCACACTGGTGTCGACCGTGGGTGCAACCCAACCGGCGGACATCGCCGTCACGGTGAAAGGCGTTCTGCCCTAATGCTGCGGGAAAACTTTGCCGCGGTCGGAGCGACGACCGGTGCTTGGTCAGCGTCGGTCGCTTGCCCGAATGGCGATCTCTATTTCGCCGTCAACGCAGGGCACATCTACGTGCGGGCCGCGGGCAAGGGCGATCTTGTTGCCGTCGGGGCCCTCACCGGAACATGGACGGTCGCGGTGGTCGCGCCCAATGGGGACGTGTACTTCGGAGATTCGGGCGGGCACATCTACGTGCGGACCGGCGGTGTGGGTGACTTCACCGCCGTCGGCACCGTGTCCGGGGCCTGGTACAAACAAGGCGCGGTCGTCACCCCGGGCGGGGACGTGTACTTCGGTGATGGCGACAATGGGCCCATCTACGTCCGCACCGGAGGCACGGGCAGCTTCGCCGCTGTCGGCACACTGACCGGGTACTGGTATTCGGCTGTGGTCGCGTCCGACGACAAGGTCTACTTCGCGGACTCGGGCGGAAGCATCTATGTGCGGGTTGGTGGAGCGGGCGACTTTGCGGCCGTGGGTCCGGTCTACCTGACCGCAAACTGGGAAACCGGCTTGGCGGGTCCCGGTGGCACTGTCTATTTTGCGGCAAACACGGATGGTATCTACGTGCGCGCCGGAGGGACCGGCGACTTCGAACAGGTCGGCACCGTGACGGGCAACTGGGAAACTGGCTGCATCGCCCCCAATGGCGACGTGTATTTCGGCTGCGGACCGAGCGGCAACATCTACGTTCGTGCCGGCGGCACGGGCGACTTCGCGGCCGTCGGCGCCGTCACCGGGCAGTGGTTTGCCTCGGTCGCTGCCGCCAATGGAGACATCCTTTTCGGCAACGCCAACAGTGGCCGCATCTACCTGCGCGACGGCGGTGCGGGCAGCTTCGCCTCTGTGGGCACGTTGACCGGAACCTGGACTCGTGCCGCTGTGGCGCCCAACAGCGATGTCTATTTCGCCGACGGCCACGCCGGTGGCAGTGTCTACGTCACCCTGGGTCCAAAGCGCCCGATCTCTGTCTCTGCATCGGTGTCCTCATGAAAACACCCGCCTTCGTGACCAACCACTATCGCGGCTTGCTCATCGTGGCGGCCGTGCTCATCGTCGTCTTACTCGTGACCAGAAAGACGACCAAGGTTATCGGCACCGTCGATGCCTCGGGCGAGGGAATGACCGTCAACGGGGCCTGACCATGGCGCAGCTTTATGGCAAGGCCCTCGCGAATCAAATCCCGGACAGCACGACCGGCAACCAAGCTCGTCTCGCGTTCGGTGCAATGACCAAGGCGCTAAGCGGTGCCTATGGCACGCTCGACGGATACGATTCGACCGGGCTCGCTGAGGGCCTCGGGCTCGACGCTGGCAGCATCACGACCGCGCGCCAGTACCTTGACTCCTCGAACGTGCGCTTGGGCGAGTATTTCCCGCAATACCCTGCGACCGACGCGCTCTTGCCGTCCGACCTTCTGACCAAGTTCCGCATGTGCGTGTCGACCACGTCCGTCGCTGTCCAGTACATCGACGAGAATTTCTCGACGTCGTTTCTAGCTGAGCTGGCCGACGAGGTTATCGCGGCCTGCGCGACGGTGACCGGCAAGGTCGCGAACGCCGTTTCGAAAGTCGCGGGCTCGTTCATCGGTGGAACGTGGTGGATTTGGGTTCTAGCGGGCGTTGGCCTAGTCTTGGTGTCGAAGTACAAGAAAGCCTCGGGAGGGGCGTCGTTATGAAAATGAACGCGGGACGATTCGAACTGACCGCACTGGACATCGGCCCGACACCTGCCCTCATGGCGAACGTCGGCGAGGTGTCCATTCAACAGGAGGTTGGGCAAGGGCTAAGCCTGTGGTTTTGGGCCGCGCTAGCGGCGGTGGCGATCCTGGTGTTCGTAAAGCGGC
>Ga0075358_1000013_pt1 | contig 13678 bp, 21 predicted proteins | sample WestPond_TuleA_D_FD_120078 | JGI IMG/M metagenome (GOLD analysis project Ga0075358, IMG submission 120078) | Natural and restored wetland microbial communities from the San Francisco Bay, California, USA, that impact long-term carbon... | ecosystem: Environmental > Terrestrial > Soil > Wetlands ... | reverse complement strand
GCAGCCATCTGGATTTTACCTATTTTTCCAACTTTACAGGATAAATCAATCATCCATATAAAAACAAATACAGCTATTACTACGTCCATTATTTTTCCTCATCTAAATTAAAATTTTTACAATTACCTTTGATTGCCTGACATAATGCGTCCGCAATTTCATCTAACTCTGCTTGAGTTTTCACATCCTGAGCGCTCCAATTAATCAAAATCAACATAAAAGCATTTAGAATGATATTCATATTGTTGTTTTTTATAATTGGTTGTATCGCAACCATTATTTCGCCTATCAATCCTAACATTCTATCATGGATTTCCTTAACGTCTGGCGCATCTATAACTCTAGGTTTTTCTCTCATAAGTCCTTTATGTTTAGTTGTTTTATCAGTTCCAATAATCTGGAAAAATATCTATTGTTTTTTGATTTGGATACATTTCCCATATTTTTTTAACTAAAATATCCCATTCTTCTTTATTTATTATATTTGTTTTTTTTAATCTAAATAAACAAGATCTTAATACATGTTTGACTTCGCAGTTTTGTTTCCATTTAGGTAATTTACTCATTCTTTATTCCACTAAGTATGCTTACTGGGTAAATGGAGATTTACCCAGTAAGTTTGTTTATTATTTAGCCAATTGAGCCATCTTTTCGGTTAGTGCCCAAAGAGCCGTATTAAGTCTAACATTTTCTCCGACAGAATTAACAGGTCTAGTTTTTTGTCTTTGATTATTTTCAGTGCGATATCTGATCCCACCTCTTACCAAGTTTTCTTGAATAACGTTGAATGTTGTCCAAAGATCGTTATTAGTATCCTCTGTTCTACGAGGCTCAAGTAATTTTCCAGCGTGAACAAGCTCCTCGCCTTCTTGCCAACGTAGCGTTGAAGCAGTCTCAGCATAAGCATATTGAGCCTCTCTACTTAGAGGTATTTGCTTCCATTCAAGCGCTTTTTCTACGCTGATTGGGCTTATTTCGATTAAATCGTTTGCAGCTTCAACGACTTTTTCAATTACGCTGCCTTGATGCTTGATACGTCTGCAACAAATTTCGTCACCTACGATCATGCCGTTTGAGCAAACTAGTCTATAAATGCCAGCTCTTAACTGATAGCTAGTTGTGCCGTCATGACTGTTAACTAAGACAATTTCGCTTAGCATACCTTCTTTTCTTTCGTTAGATAGATTGCTTTCGTGTCTAAATCTCATTAGATGCTTTACGAAATTCTCTCTTCCGTCTATGCGTGATTTTGATTGAGCTGCCATCACTGGGTAAAAGCCAGCTTTACGCATGCCTCTTACAACTTCAATTGTCGGTATAAAACCGTATTTGCTACTTGTGTTATTTGCACCACCAGTTGCAAAAACGCTTGGGACTAATTTGCTCAACTGGACTTCATCTAAAACTTGTGTCATACTGATCCTTGTATTGATTTATTGGTTCTCTGGGCAGATTACCGTCTGCCCTTTTTTGTGAGCTTTTCATGCTCTTACATAAATATTAACATTCATGGTCTTTTAAGTAAAGCGATTTGGTTACTTTTTTTATTCCTCGCAAGTTATTTTACCTACTAATCTACCTGCTTGATTGTAAGCGTATAAAGTTAAACAATTCTCCACTAAGTATTCAAAATCAGAAATATTGAAAAAATCAAAATTCAAAAGAGCTAACGTCATCATATAAGCTCTTACGTTCTCATTTTCTTTTGATGCGCTCGTTACAGATTCGAGGCTATTCCCTTTAAATACTGAAAAAACTCTAATTTGTTTTTGTGTCATTGTTATTTTCCTTTTCTTACTGATATTTCTTTAACTTCAAAATTTTGTTGCAGATATTCGCATCCTGCTTTGTACGCTTCATTCTTTGTTTTAAACGTGTGAGAAGTGAAGATTAACTCTAACTTTCTATTGTATGCTAAGAATTTGAACATTTTTTCTCTCTTTGTTTTCATTTTGTTGATTAAATATTAACACACGCAATTATTTAAGTAAAGCATCCTGAAAAAAAAGAAAAAAAAGTCAATGACACTTTCAAAAAATGATCGGAGATTTTGAAAAATTCATAAACGTAAAGCGTTGATTATCAATGATAATTTGCGTGGAAAGTTTCTTATTAATTTTCCACGTGATTATAATTTCGATTCATGATGCAGAAAAGAATCAATGCCAAATGGGAGATAAAATTCGGGAATTTTCTGTTTTTTACTGTTTTTTTCTATAGTTCGATTGTAGATTTCGTTAACCGCTCCTGTGGTTTTGCAATCGTAGCATTTTTGTTGAACCGAATTTTTTCTAACTGTTAGATAAACATTTTTAGAATCGCAGAAAGGACAGATCATATAACCCCCTATTTTGCTCAATCTAATATCGAGTCTTAATTTTGTCAAAATGAGCTTCATTGTGATAGTCATTTTGAAAGGTGTTGAAATAGGGTACTCCCTGAGAGACATTGAATTAAAATAATGCTAGTATACAGCAAAACCCCCTATTTTAATTTGTAGACAGTTTGTGCTATAATATGGTAAAATAGGTTTACAAAATGAGAAAGTATGAAAGGCAAAAAAGTAGGCTATATAAGGGTTAGCACAACCGATCAAAATCCCGATCGCCAATTGAACATAGTCGATCTAGATAAGCGTTTTATTGATTACGCCTCTGGTTCTTCATTGAATCGTCCCCAGCTCGAAGCCCTAATTGACTACGTTCGAGAAGATGACATTGTGATAGTCCATTCTTTAGATAGGTTGGGCAGAAACTTAAAAGATATCATCGACTTGATTCACCTTTTGAGAGGCAAAGGCGTACAGATCGAATTTCTTAAAGAGAATCTGAAATTCTCAGACAAATCGGACGCTATGTCTAATTTATTGCTTTGCGTTTTTGGTGCGATCGCTGAGTTCGAATACTCTTTGATAAAAGAAAGACAGCAAGAAGGCATTGCAAGAGCAAAAAGAGAAGGCAAATACTCAGGAAGAAAAAAGATAATGACACTAGAAAAAATTGAAGAATTAAAAACTTTAATGCAAACTAGGCTTTCTATCAGTAAGATAGCTAAGCAGCTAGGTTGTTCTAGATCGTCAATCTACAAGGTTTTAAAAGATGGCAAAAATAAAGATCTTTAAAAGGACTCATCGTCATAAATTTGGAGCTGTTAGGTGTGAAAGAGACGAAAAAAAATTCCCCTCCAAACTCGAACGCCGATATTACGATCAACTTAAGATTCGGCAAGCTAGCGGGGAAGTGGTTTTCTTTTTGCGGCAAATTCCCTTTGATCTTCCTGGTAACGTTCGTTACCTATGTGACTTTCAACTGTTTTTGGCTAACGGTTCGATCGAGTTCGTTGATACGAAAGGCCGTGACACGCCTTTAAGTATCGCTAAAAGAAAAATGGTAGAGGATCTCTACCCAGTAGAAATTAAAATTGTAACAAGGGTTTAGAATGAGTTGGAAATATAATCTAGGCAGCTGGGAAAGAATAGACTTTCGAAGTCTTGTTGGCTATGACCATATGCAAGAAGATGAAGATTTTCACAAATGGCTAGAAAGAATAGGTTTTTATCATCGTTTTTTTTATACAAAACGAAAAAACGATTGTTTTAATTTTTCGGTCTATTCCTCTTTTGATGGCGAAAGGTATTTAATAGATTTATCTATTAATGATGATTGCAATTTTATTTTAATAGATAATCTACCTTCCTTATTAATGTTTTTAAATGAATATGAGGAAATTTTTACTAATAAAAGCGAATTTGTTCAAGATACTAATGACGCTTGGATAAGGAAAGATCAAATAAGATTTTTATTTCGTAAAAATTATAAAGATGAATCAAAACTTGAAGGTGAGCTATTGGATGAAACACCAATCAGCTTAACGGAAGGTTATTTGGATGTAGATGTAGTTTTATCACAGGAGTTTGGTATTGAATGAATCACAAAGCAGACGTAATAAAAGAAATTTTGAAATATGTTGTTTGTTTTATGCAAGAAAATAAATACAAATATGAACCAATAACTGATGATTTCATAGACAAATGGGTAGATAAAAAACTTAAAGAAGAAACTGAAAAAATTATAAAAAAATATTCTGAGTAGGTAGAAAAATGCAAGAAAAAAGTATTGAAGAAACAGCCGAAGAAATAGAAAGAGAGGTTTTTCTAAAATGGCTAAATCGAATTTGTGGCTATGTGCGTTCAAATTTATTGCAAGACCAAGAAACTGATAGCTATTCCCTTCAAGTAGACATACCGAGCAATAATGATAACAATATAAAGTATGAAGTAAAAATCACAGCTAGGAGGACAGATGGAAAAAATTTCTCAGCTGATAAATGATTCTGTAGAGCCTAATATCCCTAAAATAAAACAGATCATAGTGGAAGAAGTTTTAGAAACTTTGATATCCAGCGTTCTCGAAGAGGTTTATATAAAAATGAGAGAGTTAAATATTGAAATTAAGCCTCTTTTTGAATGTCAAAAAGAAATTTGCGAAAAAATTATACAAAAAATGAGGTTAAACGATGGAAAATAATGAGAATCAAGTCAATGAGATAGAAAATAAATTATGTTGCGTATGCAACGGTGAGGGCATTAAAGAAGGCGAAAACGCTCTTTGCCCTAAGCACTATCAATCAGAAGTTATCGAAAAACAAGCGCCTAAAATGAGTGATTTCCAATTATCTGTTCATTTGAATTGGGATGAAGAGCATGGCTTTTTCATGATCTCTTATTGCGAACTAAACAAAGCTGTTTTTCAAGTTAAAATGACCCCTGCCGCTTTTGAAAAGATGACCTCAGACATGGTGAGAACTGTAAAAAATTACAATCTATTTCAAGCTCAGAAGTACACTGAAAGTTTAAAATTAAAAGCTGAGGCGAATAATGGTGAAGAAAAGAAAGATAATCTGGACAATTGAGAAAAGAAAGTTATCAGATCTCAAAGATCATCCTAAAAACCCTCGACAGCTAAGCCAAGCAGCTTATAAAGATTTAAAACAGTCTTTTGAAAAGTTTGGCTACGTCGAGCTAGTAGCGATAAATCTTGATGGCACAATTCTAGCTGGTCATCAACGTTGCTATATCATGCGAGATTTAGGTCAACAGGATGAAGAAATTGAGGTAAGAGTCTGTACTACTCAGCTAAGCGATGAAGAAGCGGAAGAGTATTTAATCAGATCGAATAAAAACACTGGTGAGTGGGATTTCGATCTATTAGCTAATAATTTCGGCGTCGATCAACTCAATTCGTGGGGTTTTACGCTAGACGATTTAGGTATGCAAGGCGATGAAGAGATAGAGGAAATAGAGGACATTGAAGAGTCGTGCAATTTTAATATTAAGTGCAAAAATATGAAGGAGTTAGAACTTTTACAGCAAAAACTGGATGTCAAATCAACTAAGATGACGTATGAGGATTTTGTAGAAAAGTTTGATCTATGAAAAAAGTAGCTATTTTAGAAATTTATCCTAATAAGAAATTAGATAAAAATAAGGTGATTGATGCTCATCTAAGAAATTCAATTCTATTAGAGGACATTCTAGACGCTGATTTGCTTTGTATTGAAAATGAGTATGCACAAGCGCTTAAAAAGAGCTATGACGTACTCATTTTGCCTTATGCTTCTTTTTATGCGCCTTTTAAACTGATCGCAAAGCTTTGTGAAAATAATCCAGACGCACGCAAGATAATAATTTCTAATGAATATAATATGTGCCAGACGATTGGCTCTTTTAAGCCTCCTTATGAGGTCATTGCTAACTATGAAAAATGCCAGATAAAAAAAGAGCATGTTAACGCTTTTCATTTTCTTAATTTAAATCTTTTGCTCACTAGACCGCCTAATGTTTTATCTAATAAAAAATATGATTGCCTCTACTATTCTACGTTTAGACCTAACAGAAAAGAGTATATGAAAAAGTATCTTAGAGAAGATATTTGGCTCTCTACCTCATCAAAGAACTTTAAGAAATTTCTAAATGAAGGCTGCACGTCAAAGCTCACCAAGAAATTAGATTGGCAAAAGAGAAAAGAGACTCTTAATCTTTTTAGATATTCTCTCTATTTAGAGGATGATTTCACGCATACGACTTTCAATAATTTAGCTAATAGATGGTATGAAGCAGGTTTTTGCAATTGCGTCGTTTTCTTTGATGCGAATTGTAAAAATACTATTTTAAAAAGTGAGATAGGCGACTACTGGTCTGAAATTGAATTTTATCTCGTAAATTCATATAAAGAATTACAGAACAAAATTAAAATTTGCAATGAGAATTTCGCTCATCATCTTGAGACACAGAAGAGTTGGCGAAAAAACGAAATGAACTTAAGAGAAGAAATGATTGATAATCTTTACGAAATAATCCATCTAGAAAAGAGAAAAAAACATGGAAGACAATAAACTTGTAAAAAAACATCATCAAAGGAAGCCTTGTCGTCCGCACGTTAAGATAGATTGGAAAATAGTCGATGAAATGCTCCTTTCTTGCGAATATGGTTCCACGATCGCAGCAAGGCTGGGAATATGTGCAGACACGCTTTATCTAAGATGCCTTAAAGAAAAGAAGATGACTTTTTCAGCTTACGCACAGCAAAGGAAGGCTATAGGCGATGATATGCTGAGGAAGGTTCAATTCAATAAAGCTATGAATGGGGACAATACAATGCTAGTTTGGCTAGGTAAAAACAGGCTAAAACAAACTGATAAGATCGAGCAAAAAGTGGATCAAAAATTAGAGACTATTCAAAAGATTGTATTGAAATTGCCTGATAATGGTAGACGATGACAGATAAAGAGATTGGGCCACAAGAAGGGCCACAATACGCTTTTCTATCGTCCTCGGCTGATATCGTCATTTATGGCGGTGCAGCAGGCGGTGGCAAAACTTACGCTCTACTTCTCGAAGCTCTTTGGCATTATGATAAGCCAGGCTTTTCTTGCGTCATATTTAGAAAAAATGCAAATCAAGTGAGAAACCCAGGCGGTCTCTGGGACAACTCTTCTGAGCTATATAGACAATTCGAAGGTAATTCTAGGGAGTCTTTATTAGAGTGGGATTTCCCTAGCGGTGCGATGATTAAATTCGCTCATATGGACACTGAAAAGGATAAATACAGCTGGCAGGGTTCTCAGATTACGCTTATAGGTTTTGACGAACTCACTCACTTCACTTGGGGACAATTCGTTTACATGCTTTCAAGAAACAGGTCTTTATGCGGTGTGAAGCCCTACATTAGAGCTACGACTAACCCTGATCCTGATAGCTGGGTTCGCAAGTTTATTGATTGGTGGATAGATCCCGATACTGGCTACGCTATTCAAGAGCGTTCGGGGCAAATTAGATGGTTCGTAGTATTAGGCGATGAAACTTACTGGGCAGACACAAGCGAGGACTTGAAACTAAAATGCGGTGAGAACGTATTGCCAAAATCAGTCTCTTTTATCGCCTCTACGATCTACGATAATAAAATTCTCTTAGAACAAAACCCAGAATATCTAGCTAATCTACAAGCTTTGCCACGCTTTGAGAGAGAGCAGCTATTGCATGGCAACTGGAACATTAGACCTCAAGCTGGCATGTTCTTTAGAAAAGATTATTTTGAAGTTATAGACGTATTGCCTAGAAATTTGACGTTTGTTCGTTATTGGGATCGAGCAGCAACTAAAAAGACAGAAACAAACGATCCAGATTTCACGGTAGGTTTAAAATTAGCTCAAGATAAAAATGGAATATTTTATATAACCGATATTGTTAGATTGCAAGAAAGCCCTCTACAAGTGCAAAATGCAATTAAAAATTGTTCTTCACAAGATGGCCCGCATTGTCGAATAGGAATCGAGCAAGATCCAGGTCAAGCAGGCGTAAGCGAAGTGGACTTATTGATTCGTATGCTACAAGGCTACACAGCTACAGCCTACAAGGTAACGAAAGATAAGATAACCAGAGCTTCCCCTGTTAGCGCTCAAGCAGAAGCAGGCAATATAAGAGTTTTAAGAGGGCATTGGAACGAAGATTTTTTTAGGGAGTTAGAGAATTTTCCAGAAGGCGCTCACGATGATATCGTGGACGCACTGAGCGGAGCGTTTCTAATGCACACGGAAAACAAATATAACCTTTTAGCTTTATCGCAAATGTGAGGCGTATGGACGAAAAACCGATCGTAAAGGCAGATGCACAAGAATTTATGCCTGTTACCTACATTCAAGAACAAAAGCACCTTCTTTCCAAAGTTAAGCAAGTCAATAATGATAATTTCGTTCGGTCTGATGGCTGGATGAACGTATTGACAGGTTTAGGTATGTGCGGAAGAGACAAAAAGCAAAGCGGTTTTTTTCGCATAACAAATATTTTCAACAGATCTGAATTGGATCAAATGTACAGATCGGACGGCTTGCTTAGATTAATAATCGACATATTTGCTCAAGAAATGCTTAGACAGGGATGGGAATTAGAAGGAGACGCTGAGGGCAAAATAATGGGCAAGCTCGAAGAGCTTAAAGTTAATGAAGCGATGGGCAATTTAATCAAATGGTCTAGACTCTTTGGCGGTGCAGTCTGTATAATGGGCATAGCCGATGGGTTGCCACTAGATCAACCAGTAGATGAAAGGAGTTTGCGCGATGTCCAATGGTTACGAGTCTTTGACAGGTATCAAGCTTATTCACGCGATGGTACGTTTGAGTCTGACCTCAACTCTCCCAATTACGGTTTTCCTAATGTTTACACGATTAATGATAACAGGACAGGAGCCATCTTTTACGTTCATTACTCTCGGATTTTACGTATGGATTGGAATGTCTTGCCTCCACGTTGGCAAAACTTTAACCAAGGATGGGGCGACCCTCTTATACAGACTATTTATGAAGAACTAAGAAATTATTCAATGGCCTTCTCTCATACGGCTACAATGATGGAAGATTTCGTTAATGGCATTTTGAAAATCCCAAATCTAACCGCGATCATGGCTTCTCAATGTGGCGATCAAAACGTTTTGAAACGTTTGAACATTTTGAATTTGTCAAAATCAACGACTAATACAATGATTTTGGACGGTGATGAAGAGTACGAAAAAAATTCAACAAACGTTAGCGGAATAGCCGATCTTATTGACCGCTTTATGCTCTCTCTATCAGCCGTTTGTAAGATTCCAGTCTCTCTATTGTTTGGCAGAAGCCCAGCAGGCTTAAATTCTACAGGCGAAAGCGAAGTGCGTAATTTCTACGATGCAGTTAAGCAAGAGCAAGAATCAAAGCTTAGATGCGTTTTAGAAAAGCTAATACGCTATATCATGATCTCAAAAGATGGGCCATTTAATGGTGTTGAGCCAGATGATTGGAGCCTTCAATTTGTGCCTCTTTGGCAAAACACAGAAGAGCAAGACGCAGTGACCAGAAGAACTGTAGCCGAAACAGACGCAATTTATATTGATAGAGGCGTTCTAACGCCAGAAGAAGTGGCGATCTCAAGATTCGGAGGCAATAAGTGGAGCATGAATACGCAGATAGATGAAGAAATGAGAGAGAGAATGAATCCTGAAAAAGACGAAATAGAAATGCTTCAAAAAGAAAAAGATAAAGACACAGGACCAGAAGTTACGCAAGGACCAGACTACATGGGAACAGGTCTACCAAGATCACCAGCAGGCTCATTTTAATGAGAAAAGAATTTAAGATCATGCTCGAAGCTCGAAAAGCTAAGGGCATAAAAAAGAAAGCGAAAGTACCGCCTAAGTGGCTTTTCCCTCTCAATCAAGAGAAGCAATACGATAAAGCGCTTTACTCATTAGTTAGAGATTTAAAGAATCTCATAAAAGAGTATTTGATCCCTGAAATTCCCTCAATGATAGCCGAAGTCGAAAACAAAATGCCGAATGATCGAGCAGATAGTTATTTAGATAGACTAAATGGCTTAATCATCTACATTAGAGAAGCTATACAGGGCAAAGTCGTTTCGACAACGCTTGAGGCAGAAGTTATAGGAGTAGAAATTGCAAAATTCAACAAAACACAATTCGAAAAGCTCAATCATTCAATTTTTGGCATTGATATTTTTCTCGATGAACCTTGGCTATTCGATCAACTACAATTATTTTCAGCACAAAACGCCCAGCTTATTAAATCGCTACCAGATCAAGAACTTGAAAGAGTGGCAGGTGATATTGAAAGAGGGTTGCAGCAAGGATTGAGATTTACAGACATTGCAAAAACCATTCAAAAATCATTCGGTATCACTCATCGAAGAGCTACGTTAATCGCAAGGGATCAAACTACAAAGTTGAATGCCAGCTTGACCAAATTACGTCAACAAGAGGTAGGCGTTGAAGAGTATATCTGGCAGACTAGCGGCGATGAAAGAGTAAGAGCTACTCATCGACATAATGACGGCAAAAAATTTCGTTGGGACACTCCCCCAAAAGTTACAGGTCATCCAGGCAATGATGTGAATTGTCGTTGCGTAGCTAGACCTGTTTTAGACAAATTGCTCAATATTTAATCTGTAAAAATTCATTTTTTCAAAAAAATAGCATAATCATATTAAAAAATTTAGTGTGAATAATCTAAAAAATTGCTATTACTATCTTATAAATAAGATTTTACAAGATAGGCACGTGTGTCTGAGAACTTATCCGAAATTAGAAAAAAGCCAGGCGAATCGAATGCTGGGAAATATAAAGGTGTTAAAGCCTCTAATTTCGCAGGCCCAGATAAAACTTATCCTATTAATACTCTCAAGCGGGCTAGATCGGCGCTCAGCTACGCACATAACGCTGCAAATCCTTCTTCTATCAAGGAAAAGGTTTATAAAAAATATCCTGCATTAGCTGAAAGGCATAAAGAACGAAAAGGTTTAGATGCAAAAAAATATGACGCTTACAAATCTCGCTAGGTACGACAAGGGCGTAGTACAAGGCGAGACAACGATCACAGATGAAGGTTATATAAAAGCACGATCCATAGTAACCAGATGCGGCGTCTTTCTTTACAAAAATGCAGATGGAACCATTAGAAAAGAACTAAGACACCCAGACGACGTTTTACAGCCTGAAAGCTTAGAAACTATCAAAATGATCCCAGTAGTAAACGGTCATCCTCCTGAAAGACTAGTTACCGCTGAAAATGCAAAGAGACTAGCGGTGGGCTATACAGGCGAATGTGTTGAAACCGAGATGCCCTACATAGTAGCAAATATTTTAGTAACCGATAAATCCGCAGTTGAAGAGATAACAGAAAAGAGAAAAAACGAACTCTCTCTAGGCTATACAACCGACTTGATAGAAGACTCTGGCATGTATTTCGGTGAACCATACGAATTTAGACAAACTAATATCCGTTATAACCATCTTGCACTCGTGGATCAAGCTAGGGCAGGACCGCAAGCGAGAATTTCTCTCGACGGAGAAGATGCAGAAGAAATTTTAAAAGAGGAGGCGCAAGTGGCTAATAAAAAAGCTAGGAAAGTAAAAATTGACGCAGAAGAGTTAATGCTAGAGGACGATGCAGCCTCAGCAGTGGAAAAGATGATGAATCAGCACCATGAGTTTAAGAAGTCTCATGAAGATTTTATGTCTAAACATAAAGCTCTTCAAGATGACTACGACAAGATGATGGCTGAAAGAGACAGTTTGAGAGATAAAGACTATCACGATCCTGAAAAGGTTCATCATCCTTTAGAGAATGATGAAATAGGTAGCAATGGAAAAGAGGAAAAAGATCCCGATGATAGCTATGGGATGTCCTCTCATGTAAAAGACTATGAAAAACCAGTTAACATGGAGAATCACGTGGTTAACGCACCAAAAAACGAACACTATCCGCACGATCTTCCGCACGTTTCAAAAGTTGATGCTGCGGAAGTTGATCGTAGGGTGAAAAGTAGAGTTAAATTAGAGAAGCTTTCCGAGCGCTTCCTAGACAAAAGAACTCTATCTAGGTTAGATAGCATGAGCGATCTAGAACTTAAGAAAAGTTTAATCATGAGCATTCAACCAAACGCTAAATTAGATGGTAAGAGTGAAAGCTATATCAACGCTCGTTTTGATGCAGCTATAGAAGATCTTCCCGGCGCAAAAGTGGTTGCAGCTCCTTCCAAATTTAACAACGATAGCGATCCCGATAGTGAACTAAAGGATTCTGCTAACGCAGTCGAAGCAAGAAAAAACATGATTCGCAATCAAAAAAATGCTTGGAAAAGGAGTAAATAATGCCTCAATTACAATATAACCTTTTGATGACAATAGGCATCGCAGGTGAACTCTACGACATTGGTTTTAACAATGTTCTATCCCCTGTTTCCCCTATTGAACCAGCTATTATCCCAGGGTTGGGCGTAGCTAAAATCATCGGTCAAGATATGCAAGTGCGCTTGCCTCATCAAGATATCGTGAGCGTAACCGCTTCTGCACCATTAAGCGCTTCCAACTCAACAGTTGTAACGCTAAACGGTTTCGCATTAGCTCCTGTAGTCTATGCAACCAGCAACGCTGCAACTTTAGCAGCTATCGCAGCTTTAATTGCAGCTCAAGATGGCATTGCTTCTGCAACTTCGGACGGAACAGACACAATCACAATCAACGCAGTGCAAGGATTTGCGGTAACCGCAACCTTTGTCACCAGCGGTGGCAGTGCGGTAACTTGGACTTCAACTTATACAAACGACAACGTTTTCTACGGCGTGGCTGTATTCATTCAAAACAAAATGAATCTTGGCAGCCCATTAGGTTCAGCAGGCCCCGCGCCTTATATCCCAGGCGATGCTGTGCCAGTGCTAACAAGAGGGCGTATCTATGTAAGAGTAGAAAATAACGTAACCTCAGATAGCCCAGTTTATTGGAGAATGATCCCGACTGTAGGCAACCCATTAGTAGGTGGATTCAGATCCGATTCTGATGGTGGCAACGCAATATTGCTCTCAAGCAATCAAGTCCGCTGGATCACCAGTGCGTCCGCAGGCAATTTGGCTGTTTTAGAAATAAATCAACCGTAATATTTAGGAGACAAAATGAGCGACTTAAACGTAATTAAAACATTCGCCAGCTTGCGCGGAGACGCAGGGGAAACTTTCTTTTTCGCTAGGGAATTAGAATATATTAAGAGCAAATCTTACGATATCGAATTTCCTGAAATGAAAGCTTTCAAGCATATTCCTATTTCGACAGAAGCAGGCGAAGGCGCGCAAGCGATCACTTACGCCCAATTCGAAGAAGTCGGTTTGGCAAGAGTTATCGAATCTTATGCAGATGATCTGCCAAGAGCTGATATCACTGGTAAAGAGTACACAACTCAAGTTAAGTCTATTGGCGTATCCTATGGATATTCCGTTCAAGAAATTCGCGCAGCTATCTACGTTGGCCGTTCTCTAACTCAGAGACAAGCTAATGCAGCTCGTAGAGCGAATGACCAGAAGATTAATAGATTGGCATGGTTCGGCGATGCTACTTACAATATTCTAGGGCTAATTAACACCCCGAATATTCCAGCTTACCTCGTTCCTAACGATGGAACAGGTGCTTCCACACTTTGGGTTAACAAAACGCCAGATCAAATCTTGCGTGACCTTAACTCAATTACAAACAGTATTCCTCAGTTGACTAAAGGCGTTGAAATGCCAAACACAGTGTTATTGCCTATAGCGCAATACACTTTGATTGCTTCAACACCTCGTAGCCCAACTAGCGATACAACTATT
>Ga0075358_1000012_pt1 | contig 13689 bp, 13 predicted proteins | sample WestPond_TuleA_D_FD_120078 | JGI IMG/M metagenome (GOLD analysis project Ga0075358, IMG submission 120078) | Natural and restored wetland microbial communities from the San Francisco Bay, California, USA, that impact long-term carbon... | ecosystem: Environmental > Terrestrial > Soil > Wetlands ... | reverse complement strand
TTTCGGAAAGCACATCGATGTAACCTATTTCGCTTATTCAGTAGAGCAAGCGCGGTTTTATCACGATCAATTCAACGAAAAAACCAAGACACCGCTTACTCCGGTGATCGGACCATCGGTGACCAGCGAGACTCTTGCTAATTGTACCATGGCTTTCGCTGCAGCGCATTTGGCCGTCGATGCGCATGCAATTGTACTTTCATTTATCAACTCTGATATGGCACAAGTGCTGTGGATACAGATGACGGATTACCAGTGCATCCACTTGAAACAGATTTTTCCGAATATTAGCTTTGAAAAAATCGTCAAGAACTTCGTCATGAAAGAGAAGACCGCTCCGCTTTATGAAATTCGCAAGTAAATATCACGACACACAACTTCGTATTTGCCAAAGATCTTTTGCGTAACAAAGAATGTCATTAGGTTGTCTTGACAGTGGATGCACTTTAGCTGGCTGACAAGCCGACGGCAATCATAGTTGGTGTGATAGCCAGCCAGCAAATATTCATCTTCCACTTGTTGGATGGCATACGAAAAATTGAGCATGCACGCGCATTCTTGGCATTCCAGAAAGGTGGACGCCGAAAGGGGATGTTTTGGAAAAACGGTTTTGATCGAGAGGTGGACGCCTCCTTTGCAAGGATGGTCGAGAAGGTACTGTTCCAACTTGGATAAGCCGCAATGGTCAATGTCTTTCTGACAGATCAAACAATTGACACTTAAAAGCGGACGCGTCTCGGGCGTGTAGTTCTTTACGTCCGGAATATCGTCAACGTCAAAGGCACTGTTCCAGGACAGTTTGTCTGTTTTGACGTTGTTCAGCAGTAATGAGGAAAATCGTTCGCTGGAATACCGCGGAAAGATTCGCAAAAGTTGCTCCAGCATGGCAAATATCTGCGCACAATACCATCGAACGTCGACTGGAATGGGATCGAGCTCGTCGATTTGCTCAAGAACAATCGGCGTCGGACCTTCGAACATAATGTATCGCACATAGTCTCCGCGATCGTATGCGAGCCGTGACGCTCTGGCAGCAGTGACATGATAAGGCGCAACGTCGTAATCGCACAATCGTTTCGATAGCATATTGACGATTGTTAATTCAGATCTTTTCACCTTGTTGTTTTGAAAACGATCCACGAGCTCTTCTGTTGCTCGATAGATGTCTTCAAAGGCGGCGTCTTTTTTGTCGCGCAGACGCTCAAGTACGTAACTGCATAGTTCTTTACCGGCGCCATGATATTGCTTTTTGATCATCATTACGCCTTTGAGGATTGGCTTACTGCAGTTTGCCTTGTAGGCGACGTAGCATTTTTTGCCAAACAGTAGTAGCTCTTCGTACGTGGCTTCAAATTCGAGCTCGAGTTTTTTGTAGTTGGCATTGACGCGCGCGAGAATGGACCGAGCAAGAGAATCTATAGAAGGACAGCACGAGGTGATAAAAACAGAATCTGTGTCGCCATATATCACTCGAGCGTCAAATTCCTTTTCGACGAGCGAGGCCACGTGCATTAAGGCCTCGCGGCCGAGACGTGTGATTTCCGTGGCGATGGTGGGAGAGTAGAAACGAAAAGCGGGGAATGCCAGCGCACCGTACATGGTGTTTGCTAGGAGTTTCAGACATAATCTTTTGGTTTCCATGCCCGGCACGTGCTCGAGATCCCGACGAAAATCGATCAAGTATTCCAGTGTCTTGGGAAGTACTGAACCGTTTTCGCTCCAGCACAATCCATATTCGACGACAATTGAGGGGTAGAGTGAACGAAAGTCCAAGAGCGCGACATTGTGGTGAATGCCTATGTGTGCGTCGAGAACTAATCCCGCGGTGTACCGTTCTGGAGTGGTGTATTTGCGTGGATCGGGCACTATACAGTCGCTGACATGGAAGTGATTCATGATCATCCATTCAACTCGTCCAAGTTTCGAAGACAAGTTCAATGTCTGTGACCACGGCTGTCCCGTGATTGCTGCAATTTCAAGTGTTAGATCGATGGCATTGACGCGATCAACGATGGAAAAAACGGCCCCGCATCGTTCTGTGCCACTGCGTATGATTGGATCGATAGGTTCTCCGATGGGCGTCTCGTCATCGAAGCACTCGAATGTGTCGGCCATGATGGGCTGGTATACAGGTCGCGGTACCGCATCGTCCAGATCTTTTGTGTAGGATAGCTTGAATTCGCGAGCAAATACCGCAGTGTCGATTAACACGAATGGAAATAGTATGGGTATACCGATCAATGTCGATTTGTCGTGCACGCAAATTACAACAGGATCGATTTCGTGTAAGCGAACACGCAAATCTTCTACTGATAGGTAATCATAAGAAACGCCTTTGCGCACAGACAGCGAATACGTGACGGTGTCTGTGCGATAGATGGCCACGGTTGTAAGTGGAGGGAGCGAAGACTGGTCTGTGCATCGAGATACAATGCTTGATATGCATGAAATAGCAGCAACGCGTTTGTGCTTCCACTGCACAGAAGGATCGTCGAGACGCACGTATAACCACCCACGTAGTTGGTGTTCCACTAGAACGTGTTCGAGAAGAGACGTACACAGGCCGTATATGCGAGTTATTCTGTCGTTGCGATTCAAAGAAAAGTTTAAGTTGCTGGTGCACTCAACACGCAACATTGGAATGGGAGAGGACAGTTTGTTGTTGGATAACATGTGTCTTTTCGTGACCAACGAATGTGAAAAGTCGGCGGGCTTGCCTCCAGAATATCGTTGTAAGTACAAAATCGTGTGTTCTATCCATTCGCCAGTGAGTTCTTCATTGGGAACAATGTAGATAACACGTTTGAATCCTTCACAATCGAGAACCAACTTCTTTCCATGCTCGTCGACTAATAGAAGACGAACAATTATTTTGTCTTTTAGTGTCGCGTCCACCAAAAAATATCTCATTGTTTTTTTTTCTTTTTTTTTAAAAAAAAAGAAAATGGCGACGGAACCACCCCCACCGCCAGAGAAAATATATGTGATTGTTGTTTTCAAAAATTTTCGATCATACATCGGTCTGGACGTCACAGGAACGTTCGCGACCGTCAAACTACAGATAGTCGAACGCATTAATCGTTTTCGATTTCACCCTACCATTGATCGTAAGACAGACTTGGATCCCGAGTCAATTCAACTACGACAAGGCACCGATGTGATATTGAAGGATGATTTCATAGTCTGTGACTACTTTTCGCATAGTGTGCACCCCATGTCGTTGTTTGTGCTTGAATTGGACAGACAAAGTAACGCAGTCCCGATAACTGAACACATCGTCAAAGGTTCAATCCCTATTTCACAAGAATTGGTTGATAGGTTCAAGAGGGAAAACAGAGAAGATCATTTGAATCGCATCAGAGAAAAACTAACAGATGTATACTAATTCATGTGGTGTAAATGATTACTCAAATAAAAGTTCTTTCGTTCAAACAATCAAAATGGTTTATTTCGCGCGAAATGAATAGAAAGGTCGCTGATGATTTATACTAAATACTGTCGATGAGTTTTTTGAGTGTCTGAATGCCTTTGTCGGTGTTCGTGGCGTGGAGATCGCAAATTGTCTTTCCCAATGAATAAAAGTTGACGTGCTGAACAGCAAACGATTGACGTCCAGAGATCTGCACGCGCATCTCCGTGTTTGCGCGAGGACAAATGTAAGTAACAATAACGTGCTCGGCACGCAGCATGTTGCGAACAACTCCAGGACACGCAAAGGATTCTTCGTTGCGGGCCACAATTGCATTTGGACTGTAGCCACGAATTTCAGTGTTGAACATTTCTGTTATGGTTCCATCGTCGAACCGGATCATGATGAAACAAATCGGATCGCCAACGTGAAATGCAGAAATACCTTCCAGATCGTTTTCTTTCATGTGCCACGCCATTGATCTGACCACGTGCTGCCAATGCGAATCTGACAGTAAAAGAGCAATTTCTGCTTTGCCTACAGTTCGACATTCCGCAGTCGGCATGTTTGGTGTGATCGGCAGCGGAACAAATGTATCTTTGTTGGTGGACAAGTAATACCCGCATGCTGCGATCATAATCAACACAGAGAATACCGCAATGTGATAGACACGATTACTGTGTGTTGTTTTTTCCTCCTCTTCACCTTGGTCGATGGCGTTCATCTTGTTTTTTTTCTTTAATTTTAAAAAAAAATACAAAGTTTCTTTAGTTTTCACTTTTTTTATTGGGTTGCCGCATCGGCTGTGTTTGGTCGAAGGATGCCTTGAAGTTCGTCTTTAACACTCAAAATGGACTGCTTGGTGAGTGCAGGTTCTTCTTTCTTGTCGACGGAAGGCTCCAGTCGCGGAGCAACAGCATCACGTGCAAGTTTTGGAGGCGCTTGGGTGTCTTCCGTCGGAGTATCGGGAGTTTGACGTTTAGCTCGAGGACCCGTCCTCTTGAAATAATGTCGAGCATCTTCTTTGCCAAACTCTTCAATGACTTGCTGCTTGGCACAGTGATACTTCATGTCTTCGCTCAGATGTGGTTCTTTGAAAGTTTCCGAGATAATGCTGGTGATTCTCTTGGCTTTGCTAACTGCGGACACGGGCTGTTCAGCGGGCGCGGCAGAGGGAGCAGCACCACCGTTGTTTTGAACCAAACGTTTCAGCAGCATGTTGCTCAAATAGGTCGCGAGCGGGTCTTCATGTTCTGTCGCCATGTTTTTTTCTCGATACAATTAGTTTTTTTTTCTTTTCTACACTTTAATGGATAAAATTAATTTGTCGACCATTTTCAAAATAATGGCTGTCCACTTTTTCAGTGTGCGCGATAAGTCGTCTCCGGGCTGAGGATTGAAGAAAGCACGACATTCACTGCCGGTTTGTGGATCAGTTACAGATCCATTCGTGAATATCTCCAGTGTGTAGGCTAGTGGTGTGTTGATATAACCCACAGCATAGTCCACGAGAGTACCGTCGGCAACTCCGTAGACGAGACTCGATTGACCTACACGACAGGTCGGGCACAATGATCTCCGTGCATGCGATGCTAAAGTTACCATGCGAGAGTAATGCGGTGGTAGTTTGCGCACACTGCCGTCGTAGGGCAACAGGATATCGTGTCCGCCAGAGTGAACGTTGAAAATGATATGAGGCTCGACAGCTTTCATGAACTTGTCAATGGCAACAGTTTCGTATTCGCTCATGGGCGCTGGCCCAGGGTCCTCTTCATCGCTGTTTCGGTGCGTTTTGGCTCTGTACTGCGAGGGAAAGTTGCGATTCAGATCCACTCCGTTGACATTGTGTCGGCGACACCCTTCAGAGATGTTGTTTTCGACTAGTTGACGAGCCCACGGATTCATCACTGGCACAATCCAATAGCCAACACCGGAAATGGTCTGTCTGTTCAACTGTACCGTGAAGTCGTCGTCGCGCACTTGCAGTTGTAGTAGGCGTATAAGGTTATAGCATAGCTCGCCAGTGACGACTTCTCGTCCGTGCTGATTACAGATAACCATTACACGTAATGTAAACTTGTCAATGTCGTGGTCTTTGAATTTGTGTTGACTAGTGGGAACGTATCCGTAGATCTTCAGTGCTTTGGTTGTAATTGTGGGCGTCAAGTCTATCGATGTGTAGTACGGGTTGATGTTGTTGTCGAGGCGCATTGAAGAGAAAATTTCTGTTACGCTGTGGTAGGCGCGAGTGCGAGAATCAAACGAAGGGTATGTGGCTGCTACGTTCACGTAGTCGATAACATCGGCTGCATTGCGAAGAAAAGAAAACACCAAAATAACGGCGACGATGGCGACGACAAAATAACGCAACATTTTTTTTTCGAAAAAAAAGAAAGGAAAAATGGCCGGCGTGCACACACGTCTGAGAAAGAAACGTCCCAAGACTACACAAAAACCATCAGATTTGGTGTTTCAAAATGTGGATCTTGTCGATTGCGCGACAAATATTTCACAACACACGGCAGACCATCGACGCGTCGTGAAGCGCAACCTCGAAACATGCGCTCAAATTAAAAGAGACTTGAAGGAGGTCACGGCAGAGGGTGATCTTGATGAAATACGCATGAAGATTGTGCAGCTGAAGCAGCTGCTGCAGAGCATCGAACAACAACTCCAGCCTTTGCTCGACAACGCACTAAAGTTGGAGGCAGCAGTCAGCTTGTACAAGACAAGCGTCCACCAACACGCCCTCGACGTCGCCAGGGGAGACACAGAGTCCGCCTCCTTGGAGTACGACGGACTGGCGTTGATGTCGAGCGTGCATCGTCGGTAGATACGAAAAATAACATCTTTAAAGAAACAACAAGTAAACAATGATGATACAAGCAAACAAACATGGCGACGTTGGGGACTTTCCAAGTGCCGTTTCTGGCTAACCCGCCGTCTATCGGCACATCGCTCAACAATCTCGGCAACGACTCCATCTACTCGTACTTTGGACGCCCGCCGGCCAACCAGCCGGTCGGCTCCTATGACGCAGTCAATGAGACCATGCGCACGCTGCCCGCGGCACTGAAGGGACGCAGCGTGTACCTCGAGCGCTCCATCGAGCTGTTGTCGATGATCAGCACCTCAGCGCTCACGTCCGTCATTCTGCCTCTGATGATCACGGAGGACATTCGCTTCTTGACCACCAAGTGGACGTTCCAGCCGTACCTGCCCGACCGCGTGCCTCATCTCGGTGTTGTGCGCTACGTCAAGTCGCAGTACGACTCGACCACACACACGCTCACGCGTTACGGTATCGGATTCACGCTCGAGCACGGGTTCATGGAGACTCCCATGGGCAGGGAACACTACATCATGGAAATCCGCCAGATCACGCAGGCAATCAACGAGAGCTTGCAGTTCGAGGCGCTCTACGCCTTGATGAACGCTCACGCCAATCAGCTGAACCGCATGAAGAACCTGCAGGGAGACGGCAGCACCGTGCACAATTCCCACGTCGACAACATCATCCAGCGCGAGCTTGATACTTGGGCGTTCATGCAGCAGACGCGCTACGCTTGGGATTCCATGAACGACTTTGTTGATCGCACTGTGCTCACCTACTCCCAGGTTGGACTGACGACCTGGCTGATCGACATTCGCGTGGATTCGTTCCGTCGCCGCATCGCCGAGGATCAGACGACGTTCTCGATTCACGGCCCGGGCTTCCTCGAAAACATCCAGGAGGGCGCGCAGTTCTATAGCGTCGACGGCAAGGGCAACGCCATCTACGCGATGCGCTCGTTCCTCGTTGGCGACAACTCCCCCATCAATCCGCTCGAGCGTCGGGCTCAGATTGGCGAGTACTTCCGCTGCCTGGACCTCAAGGACACCAACTACGACAAGTACACGTCGGCACTGCGCACCCAGCAGTTCTTCAGCGAAGACGCCGACGGATTTGTCGACATTTGCCTGGCCGACAAACTCAAGCACTGCCACCGTTTCAACGACGACGGCAGCGTCAAGTCGTTCGATGATTTGGACAACATCGTTGTTGACAACAACGAGGACATGGCCAACGACTTTTTGCATTTCCGTCGCACCAACGGCGAAATCAAGCCCATGAGCATGTTCGGCCAGCTGCGTCAGGAACATTTCAACGCCAACGACTACAAGAACATGTCGCGCACGGTGTATGCTGCTCTGAAGCGTAGCTCTTCGTACAAGCGCAAGCACTACGAGCGCGCGTTCAGTGTCATCGCCGAGTGTCTGCGCGTCATGGGCGACATCAGCTATGGCGATTCGTACGAAAACTGGGTTGGTCTGCTCCGGGAATGGAACCCCAACACGGCGTCCATCAACACGGGCATGAACACCATCGAGGGCGTTCCGTCCGGCAACGGAGATGTGCTCGGCAACGAGTTCCATTCACTGGACATGTTCCCGCGCGGCAGTGCTCCGGTTGATAGCGTCGGTTGGTCGCTGCCGCCTACGCACGGCACGTATGGTGGATTCAAGACCATCGAGAAGCTGTACAAGGAAAAGAACCAGAACTTCTTGGCATTTTTCGGCGACAAGTACACCAGCATGATCGCAAAGGTCATGCCCGTCTATGACGCGTTTGTGCAGAACATCGACAACTTTTTCCCCAAGTGTCTGTTGCTGTCGCCGGCCTACGCGTCGACGAACATCCACAACCCCATGTCACACGACACCCTCTTTGAGAACTTGCTGGCTCGCAACTACCCCAGTCGCGCCATTCACATGCGCACTGCAGGAATCGACGTCTCAAGGCTGGGAGTTGACACCACTGGACGCGACATCGAGGGCAGACTGCGTGCTCTGCAAAATGCTCTGGCCACTCTGACGCGAGATGTCACCGGCCCTCTCGAAGTCCTGCAGACAGGCCTCGAACGCCGCAGTCGTGTCGTCCAGTTGGCGATTGGCTCCGACCCGGATCAGCTGAATGTCCGCCAAGTCCCTGGTTCAACCATCAGTAACAACGCCAGGTCGCTCGGTGCCGCACTGGATGATGCAGGTCGCTTGAACGAACTGAAGGTCTGGATGATGATTCCGTCGAACACTCTCGAAATGGCCAAGGCCAAGGCCAAGGTGCTGATGCTTCTGAGCCTTGTCAAGATTCGCGTCGACAGGAACACCTACGCGCCCATCTCTGCGATTGTCCCTCGCTTTGTCGCCGTGCTCGACGCCATTGCAGCAATTGTCAATGTCGCCGATCCCGTCGAAACCGTGGCGACACTGCAGCCTAAGATCGCCGCTGCGTCGCAGCAGTTCACGGATCTGATCAACGCGCAAGTCAACACCAACATCAACGACTTTGCGCCGAACATCCAAGCGGCGATTCCGAGACTCCTTCAGAGCATCGAAGAAGTCGAAGATGAGTCCGTGTTTGATACTTCAAGCGCAGAGATTCGCGTCGCACCCATTCGCATTGGTCGCACGGCATTCCTTCAATGGATGAGCGCTGCCGACGCGGCGACGTCGAATTTCGTTCCCGCAGAACGACGGGATCCTCGCCGTTACGACACGTCCACCAGCATCAGTTCCGAAGACCCCATCACTGACCCCGCCTACGCCCAGGTGGGAGGCCCGTCATCGGACATTTTGAATCTGCCGGTGCGCTTCAACGCCAAGCTGCGCGAAAACGGCGTGTCTGCACCCAGGTCAAGGACATACCGTTCCACGTCCCTTGGCATTCCTGCAGCAAGTCGCCGCTCCACGGGCATGCTCAACTTTCACGCACAGAATGCCGCCAAGCGGGCCCGGTACGACTCCAAGATCGTGGGCGGATCCGTCTCCGAGAAGGTCGACTTGATTGTCGCTGCCAGTGAATACGTCACCGACAACATTGATGAAGAGTTCCCGCAGCACATGCGCAACACATTCACCGACATCGCCATGCTCAACAGCGGCTCCATGTGCGACCAGATTGCAGCCATGGCCTTCATGTTCACTCCGATCACCAAGCAAGCGATGGCGGCGACAATTTCGCACAACCTGCTCCATCCGTTCGACTATTTGATCACGCGTCCTCATGCCACCTACGTCACCGTGACGAGCATCAAGGTCAGGCCCGGCGCGCAGACTGGTAACACCGCCATCGGTAACATTCAGGTGCATGTTGGTGACGACACGACCACCGGTGTGCACACAGCGTCGATCAAGCACTACCAAGGTGTCATCATTCGCGAGCCCAAGTACATCTACGCACTCAACAACTCGATGGTGGTTGGATATGAGGGAGGTCTTGGCTCGGGCTTCATTGATCCCGATCCGTCCAAGTACAACCCCAAGCTTGGCATTTTCGGCGACAGCCCGCAGGCGTCCATCATCGTCATCGCGACGCCTCTCCACGAAGTGTACGACAGCAAGGCGTTCTCCCTGGACGGCCAGCTCGTGTCCACCACCGCAACCGGAGAGACTAATCTGCTGGCGTCGAGCTCGCGCAAGTACTCGTACAACACGGCAGCGTTCTACAACAGCCTGTGGAACTTTACGCAGTTCAAGACCAACGTCCCTCTCGCATCGCTTGCCGCTCCCAACAAGATGACCATCCGACCCAACCTCGTGGTGTTCAAGTCGACGGCTCTGTACCGCGACCAGATTTCGGGCCAGTACGACAAGGGTACCGTCAATTTGGGACATTGGCGCCCTGGTTCAGTTGGCGTTGGTGCTCACAGGGCACGTATTGGACAGGACAGCTTTCACCTCAGCGGAGTTTTGCCGTACAAGACGCAAGTTTCCGTGTAAAAAATCTCTCAATTCAAAATAAAAAAAAATCATCAAAAAAAATATGGCGTCCGGTGGCGTTTCTGCCGCATCCATTAAACAAAACCTCCCACATCACATCAAAGCAAACATAAAAGACATCGAAGGTGCGGTATCTATTGATACTTTGAAAAAAATATATTTGAAGCTATGGCAAGAGCAAGTCATGCCCAATATTTCGTGTTTGACGGAGAAAGACATAAACGCACTCCGTTGCCAGATTCTCAGTGGCATCTCCGACACAAAAGCAATTTTTGAACAACTCGTCGAAGCGCTCAACCTCCAAGGCACAATATCAGCTAAGAACATTCCAAGATTTAATCAAACAAAACCGACAGAAGAGCCTCCATCGACGCACAGGCTGCGCTTTATGTACGGTGTCTACATGCCCGTGTCGAGAGGCGGAGGACTCGTCATGTCACTTTCAACAATCGACGATGGGGAGAACTGAATAAATTCTTCCACGTGAATCAACTCTTCTTTGATGATTTTTTGTTCGGCGTTTTGCACCTGACCGGCATAGAAAATGTAAGCGAACCCACACACCATAGCCACAAGGAGAAATGTGAAGGCAAAGTATTTCATGAACCTGGATCGAGTTTTGGGTGCAGGTTTTTCTGCCTGTTCCACATCAGTGCCCAAGGTCGCAAACAACTCCGAGTCCGATTTAGTGGCAAAGTTTGTTACTGCGTCCACCATGTCCCCGTCACTCTCCGACGAGCTCGACAAACGTTGCATTTCAATCATTTTTTTTTCCAACAAAAGACGTGCGTTTCTTGTTTGTTTTTTTATATACGGAATCTTTAAGATCGATTACACACTGAACGGCACATCCGGATACGCGTCGAAATGTTGCATGGGAGAGAAAGACATGAAGTTGTTGGATGGTGTTGGTTCTGGTGATGCGCGCGGTGAGGTATTGCGGCGTTTGATTGATCTGGACAAGGGATATTGGTTGTTTTTGTAGACGGAAAAAGATAGCCACGTCGCAAACGCCAACCAAATTACAGTGGGAAGGAAAATCCATCCGCTCCATGCGTACTTGTTGAAGAAAAACCCAACAAGTACAGAGGCATACACCAACAACAACAGCGTGTACATAAAAAGGAAACGCAGTTTGCGCAGTGAAAACGCAGGTCCGTAGAAAAAAGAAAGACCGAGGAAAACACAATACATTGTCAGCACGTAGTGCCACTCTCCAATGTGTCGCATCAACATCCAGGCCGCCGTTGCTTGGAGCATGTAGAGCACAAACCACATGAAGGCGATAAACCAACCTGGTGGAGAATAGCTTGGTTTGATGTATTTTTGTTTCAAGCCACGCCGCATCGTGATGTACCCGCTAAGGTACACACTGAGCGTTAGCCCATACCAAAACAGAATCTCAAGGAGCTTCATGTCGGTACTTTTCTTTTTTACAAAAAAGTGGCTTTCATATGACATATACACCACAAATACATGTCGTTCTTATTGTACAGGTAGACATTCTACTTGCACGTGCATGGCACCCGACGATTGTTCGACGAAATCAATGTTCATTATCACCTCCCCGGACAAGGAAATGACTTCTGCCACCCAACAAAAAACTTGATTGGCAATTGACTCGTAAAAAACGTCCTCCGACATTTTTTTATTTAAAAGATTTTTTCGCTTGGAACATTAATAATGGGAGAAATCCTGTCCTCGTTCAAAAACAAAAAAAGCGCTGATCCACACACTCTGCTGAATGATATGTTATCGGAGATGACAGAAGATCTGGACGCAGAAATAATCATTGTTTCTCCTCCAGACAGCGAGCACATCTCCAAATTGTGTAGTCTGTGTACCAACGACGCATCACATTTTCTTCAGCCATGCAACCACGGACTGTGCGCAGACTGTTCGCGGCGCTTTATGGACAACCCGTTCATTGCATGCAAGGCGTGCTCAGCGCAAATTAAGAGTATCGATAAAATACCACAATGAAAATCTAAAACACGCACACACGCCACTAACACTTTTCTTTGCTGTTACTAACAATGTCTTTTCTTAGGGAGCACGCGGTTTCGGTGCAGAATTGGTTATTATAGATGAAGGCGCCTTCATCCCTCCGGATACATACTTACAGACCATTTTTCCGGTTGTACAAGGATCAAACATCACAATGATCATTTTGTCTTCGCCCCAGGGACAAGAAAACCCCACTACACGGTTGCTGAGCACACGCACGCCAGACGGCAAGACCATCATCCGCGCTGTTCGTGTGGGAAGTCCGTGCGACTCGTGTCGACAACAACGTATTCTGTGTACACACAAAGAGAACGCCACAGGCGAGGGTCTGTCGCGCAAAAAGCGCCAGGCATTCATGAGCTTCTACGAAGGCCAAGAACACATTGCTATGCGCGAGTACACTGGTGAAACTAGCGACGACAGCATTGTCATTTATCGTGCAGAATGGATCGACGACTTGTTGCGACGTGTGCCATTTGAAACTCCAATGTTGATTGATATGATCATAGTCAGTATTGATCCCGCTCAAGGAGGACCCTGTGCTTGGGGCTTTTGTGCTTGCTACTACGACGTCCACACCAACACCCAAGTTATCATTCAAGTCGACGAAAACACGCCCGAAAACGTTACGCCCGACTTGCTTGAAAGCTGGCTGCGCGATTCTATCTTGAGTCTTCGCATGCGCTCGGAGATGTTCCGATTTGTTCCTATTGTTGTTGCCTGCGAAAGCGCTCCAAAGATGGTCGGCACACAATTACAGTATTATTTGCAAGCACTGATAGACAAAGGTACACTCGGTAATACGTATTTGATGCACGAAACTTCCGATGGCACACCTGGCGTGCCAAAAAACGCAGGCAATACACAAATTATGGTGACGCTCAGCGCCAAATTGTTGGAATATCGCCAAGTCGCGTTTGCTGATGTATTTGGCGCCACTGGCATAGGAGAGCCCAGCGAACTGAAAGTGGCAGCCAAGACAAGATTCAAAGACCAACTGCAAAATGTCAAAGTGCGTCTTGTGAATTCAACTCGCCAGGACGGCACACGAAAACAACGAATGGACGGCAAGGCCGGAGGAAAGAACGATGATGTTGCTGTGGCATGGTTCATGAACTATTATTGGTATCTGCAATTCATGACTTCCAACAAAGATGTGTATGCGGCTATACGACGCTATGCAGACGCATGGAGAGTGGGATATGTGACACTCAGATCAAACATTGGCGGTGCCAGTTCATCGCAGCAAATACAAAAAAGACAACGTGTGGACGAGTCACAGTTTTACGACTTTACCAACTTTTCAACGTATAGCGCTACTGAACAGCACGCAATCGATCTTCGAGATCGTGTTCGCTCCAGTCATGCCGACTTTTTGAAATAAAAGAAAAGAAAAAAAAAAAGAAAAAAAAAAGAAAAAAAAATGGCTGCCATGAAGAAGGTCGACAGTTACCTTGATTTGTTTTGTCTGTGTAGAGACAAAGACACCATTGAAACTCTGCAAAAAATCATCA
>Ga0075358_1000011_pt1 | contig 13845 bp, 9 predicted proteins | sample WestPond_TuleA_D_FD_120078 | JGI IMG/M metagenome (GOLD analysis project Ga0075358, IMG submission 120078) | Natural and restored wetland microbial communities from the San Francisco Bay, California, USA, that impact long-term carbon... | ecosystem: Environmental > Terrestrial > Soil > Wetlands ... | reverse complement strand
CAATATCATGCTGCACATTCAAACCCCACATGACTTCTTCTAGAAAAACTATCCCCTCGACCTAGGGATACACCTAGCATTAGACACCCAACTAAAACGTGGAATCCATGGAATCCCGTCAGCAGGAAGAAAACTCTCCCGTATACACCGTCGGCAATTGAGAAAGAAGCTGAAGCATATTCAGAAATTTGAACTACCAAAAACACTCTACCCAAAATCAAGGTTAGTGCCAAGGGTAATCGAGAATCCCGTGAGTGTAACATGGCCTTATGGGCTCAAGTCACACTAACCCCAGAGCTGAGTAAAATTACAGTATTCAAAAGAGGAACACCGAATCCGTCAATTACAAAAATTCTTTCTTGGGGTCAAGTTCTCCCAATCTCTAAAGTTGGAATTAGAGAGAACGTGTAGAATCCTCAAAAAAAGGAGGCAAAGAAAGAAACCTCCGAACTAATAAATAAAATAAAAGAAAACCGAATTGTTCTTTTAAGCCCCCATGTTATGAGACCGAGGTTTCTTTCTTTTACTACTGTCCCAATTCAAAAAAGAAAAACGACAAGAAACCCCCCAAATCTAAAAAGAAAGGCTAGGCTCCTGCTTTCTGCCAAACTAAGAAATATAGAAGGAACTGTAATTAAAATTCAAAATGACAACAAGAAAGGAAGAAAACTCTCCTTTTCTCTGGCTAAAAAATAGTTTCATGAAACACGAAAGACATGTTATGTTCTTCTGGGGTATGGGCCCAGCAACCTTTATAGTTTACATTCGTTAAACTTCTCTCGCGTAAATTCCAAACTTTCGAGCGGAATTTGATAGAATAAGTAGTAGGAGACTTAAAATTGAACCCCTGGTTACAAAAAGAATAACAGACTCCCCACCCAAAGAAAGTATTGGAAAAACCCCTAGTACTAGAATTAACAGGCTGAATTCTACTAGAATTAAAAAAAGTAACAAGCGAACCTCTGTTAACCACATAACTAGAATTACTCCAACTAGTCAGAATATAAAAAGAAACAACGTTGTCTAAGCCGGTTTAGTTTATACAAAATATGGGATTTGTAATCCCGAGAAGAAAATTCATCCGGCTAGAAGAGCCCAGAATCTGGAAGATCAGTTTTCAAAACTGAAAGTTCTCTTCTAAATTCACAACACTAGGGCCAAGTTTCACGACAGTAGAACTGAAATTACTGCCCTAATTAGTTTCTCTTGTTTGATTGAACCTCCTTTCAAATCCTTTTGAAAGGAGGTTCAATCAAACAAGAGAAACGAAAAAACCCCTCTAATAACACCCCCTACTAGTAAAAGAACAGAACACGTAAGAAGTCTCCCCCCAACCCTTTGAAAAATTCTCAATTCACTAAAAAGACTAACAGTTGGAGGAAGCCCCGCATTTATAAAACAAACAAGGATCCACACTACTATTAAAAAAACGGAGACTCTTCAACCGTCTCGGAGAATAAGGATGGAACGCGATGCTCGGCTTTCATAAAAATGTCCAATAAAAAAGAACAAGCAGGCTGCAACAAATCCGTGAGAAACAGAGACTAAAATTACAGGGTCTGCTGTGAAGGACCGAACGGTTGCAACTCCAGCTCACAGTCTACTCATATGTGTAACTCTTGACATCGCAATAAAGGCTTTACAATCCCCCGAGAGAAAACAAACCAAACCAGCTACAACGGCTCCAACAAGACTAAATCCAAACGTCAACTTGGAAAGTCTGAACAGACTTCTGCTTAACAGTCGAATCAGTCCATAGGATCCCAACTTTAGAAGAATACTAGCTAATAGAACGGAGCCCAAGGTAGGAGCCTCAACGTGGGCTCGTGGAAGTCACCCGTGAAGAAGAAAGACAGGGAATTTTACTATAAATATAAAAATTATTGTTAGTCAAAGTCATCTAGGACGTGTTCCAAGAAACAAGGAGAATCTTTCTAACTCCCCCACAGAAATTATCCAAAGAACCCCCCCAAAGAAAGGAATAGAAACTGTCAATGTATAGCAGATAAACATTAAAATGGCGGAAATTCGTTCTCTGGTTTTTCCCATAGAGATGTATATAGCCATGGGAAAAACCAATACCTCAAAGAGGACAAAAAAAGAGAGAATTCTTCTAAACAGAAAACACATTGTTGAACCAATCAAAACAACAGAAAAAATTAGAGTTTTTCCCCAAATAAAAATTGAAGCTAAAATAATAATTCTAAGGAACACAAAAAAAAAGTTTACGGAGTCCACTAGTCATAAACCATTTTTTCACGGCAATAGCAAGAATAGGACAGGGGCTGTTAACAGCCCCTGTCCTATTCTTGCTAAAGAAAGTCAAATTACCACTATCAACCTCAAGAGAAAAGAGCTTTTTTTGTCCCTCCTACAATTCCTGTACCGGATGAGTTTTTTTTTCTTATTAATAAGAAAAAAATTGCCAAATTTAAAACAAAACCTAATGTTAATCAACTAAAATATATTACGTGTGGGAAGGAGACTGGTACCCCAACTTCGGGATGACAACCCGAGATTATTTTTTAACTAAGTCTCCTAATACACCAGAAATTCTTCTCATACTAAAATGGTGTCTTTCTGGATAGAAACTGACCTGTATTGCTACGATCTGAACTCAAATCATGTGCTTATTTTATCCACGAACAGTGAAAGAATGTTGCCTCCTACAGAAAACTTTATAAACAATGCAACATCGAGGTAAACAACCTCTAAAAAAATAGGAACTTCATTAAAGAGCTTTCTGTTAACTTTGGAGTAGCTTTTCGTTTATAAAGTTTGTTCTTTACGGCCTTATTTTTTACTCAAATTTCCCCAAATAAACCTTTACAGCTAAGCTTCCAAAGTCTTCTCGTCCTAGAGAAGAAAATTGGTATTCTAACCAATACTCCAATTTCGATAGTCCCCCACAGACAAACCCAAGCAATTTTCCCCTTCATACCAGCCACTAATTAAGGAGATTTTTATAACGCTACCTTTGGACACTCACGTTAATGCCGCTATTTAGCTAACCATTGAGCAGATTTATCTTTAACTTCTCTAAAGAAAATGTTTTTGTTAAACAGTTCGCCTGAGATTTGTCGAGTTCCTGCTAGGGGTTTTTGAAACTACTTATTTAGTCATGTATCTTTTTTTTAAAGGTTTTAGTTAAAAAATTGCAAGAAGAAAATTTTAAGTGGAAAAACTATTTTTATAACTGTAATAAAACAGAAACAGTAAACTAAAAAACAAATTAATTTTTCGAACGAAACTCCGAAAACAAACAACTAAAACAAGATATCGTTCAGTTCGACGGCATTTTACTTCTAAACCTTGGTTTTAAAATTCGTTCGCTGAATTCCTCTTTTTCTAAAAACCAAGGTTTAAGTCCCTGAAATTCGTGAAATCTATAGTTTTACATTTGACGAATCCTGATACAAAAGGAAGGGCAACTTTTATTAAAATTACAACAAGGAACTAGCCTCCTGCTCGGTGTAAACGAGCTACACTGTATATGCTACATGTTGCTTAAGGTGTGATATATCACTCCTAGTGTACCAAAAACACTTATGCAAAAACACCTCCCTTAAAGTTTTAGAGCAGTAAAGACCAGGAAAAACACTTCCAAATCTGCAATTTGTTGTTCTTTTTAAACTACAGGTCCAAAAAATTAAAAAGATTGCCCTGAAAAGAGCCATTCCTAGGGGCAGAAGATTTTTTCACATAAGTGTTTGAAGTAGGTCGTATCGGAAACGGGGTATAATTCTTCGAATCAAAATTCCTAACCTCACAGTCACCAGTACTATAATGCAAAATCCAAACCAGCCACTTCATCCAAAGTATACTCCACAGAGTACCGAACTTATTAAAATAAAGATCCCATTTTCTCCCAAAAAAACCAAAGCAAAATAGAGAGAAGAGAACTCCGTATTAAAGCCGGAAACAAGTTCTCTTTCTCCCTCTGCAAAATCAAAAGGATTGCGTTGTCTTTCTGCCAAAATAATCAAAAAGAAAAACGAAAATACAATTCCCCCAAATCCACAAAGGAAAATACAAGAATTCCATTTTATTTCTCTCCCACAATAAGTACTTAAAAGAGAGAATAGAAGAAACCAAATGAAAGAATAGACAATTTCGTAGGAAACGAATTGAACCAGTCCCCGAATTCTCCCAATTATTCTAAAAGAGGATCTTCTTCTTCATCCAGTAAAAACCAATCCTAACCCGACAAGAGACAGAGCTATTAAAACACCCCCAAACAAAACCTGGGGGGAGTTTTCTGTTAGTTCCATAGGAAAAAAACCCCAAAGAACTACTATTAGTACGACAACTAAGAAAGGAGACAAGAAAAAAATAAAAGAATCCGCTGGTAAAATCCACAGCAGTTTGTGACTGAACAACTTCAGTACATCAACTAAAGGTTGAAGAAGACCTTGAACACTAACTTTATCTGGCCCTTTTCGCCTTTGTCCAATTCCGAAAAATTTTCGTTCCACCAAGGTAAAAAAAGCTACTGCTATTATAGAGAACAAACCCAACAAAAAAGAGACTAAGATTCACTCGGCGAAAGCCCCTCTTGCTCCCAAAGCAAGTATTCTACTAAACTACAAATGATTTTCAGGAGTGGGGAAATTCCTTCTTTTGGGCCGAAACCAAACATACTGATGTACTACCACCCCTAATCAACGAAAAATCACCTACTGTTTGGAAAACAGTTATACTTATTATACTAGTTGATTACTAGTGTTGTGCACAAAAGTGCTTTGTCTGATTAACAATCAAACCCCAACCAACACATCGTCATATTGTTGACATAAATACATCCTTTAAAAAAAAGTATGCTTTGTCTGAAGTTTCTCTAAAATCCCCTTTCCTGTAAAGTTCGGCTCTAAGATTAGAAGCGTTGTCTACAACAATTCCAATTGGTATTACAGAATGATTCACTCCACAAATTTCTGAACAATTCCCAAAATATAGTCCAGGAATAATGGGGGTACAAAATACTGTGTTATCCTTTCCTGGGACAGCGTCTACTTTAATTCCAAGGGTTGGGATTGCAAACGAATGTAGGACATCCCCTGAAGTAACTGCAAACGTGTAACTTTGTATTCCTGACAAAAATAACCATTGGTCTAGTTGTAGCAGATGAAAAACATCCCTAGTGTTTAACATGTGAGAAGAAATGTTACTTTGTAAAACTCACGATTTGTTATGAGTAACTAAACCATAATCCCAGTATCATTGTCGCCCAGTCACCAAAATCATATCACTTTTTCAGCCTTCTATGGAAGGAAGTTTTGTTGTTGTGTTAAAAATAGAGGCACTTTGATCCCATTTTTTATTTGTATTCAGCAAAACTTTAAAAAGTTTTGCTGAATCAGACTGTAGATCTGACTGCTGGACTTCTCTTCTTTCCGCAGAAGGAACAGAAGCCATTAAATATAGAGATATTAAAGAAGGAACCGCAAACATAATAATAATTAAGAAGGGGATGATTGTTCATAAAAATTCAATTTTATGTCTATCTAGTCCAAAGAACCAAAACCCTTTGAATCTTAAAAGACAGGCAACCATTGCTAACACTACCAAAAGAGACGCTAGTTGGATTTCAATAGCCAAATCGTGAAAACAAATTAGTCTAATTATAGAAAGTCTTAAACCCTCTTGAAAATAAGAATATAGTACTACCAGTAGTTCTTTTTTTTCCTAAACAAGGAGCCCTAAAAAGGATCAACTACCTAGCTTAAAATTCAAGAATTTTAAGCTCCTTTTACTCGTCTTCTAAATTCACGGGGCTGCCTCTGTCAAAACGATTCTTTGGCTTAAAAGGCCAACGCTTCAGCAAAGCTTCACAAGCAAAAAAATACTCCCAAAACCAAAAATATAATCCCTAATACTTGAAACCCCTTGTTTCTAGTTAAACTAAGAAAAATTCAACTAGTTACCATCATCAGTCCTAGTAGTAAGGGAATAAATTGAAGTCCAACCCCCCCCCTGGCTCTAAAAAACACGAAAAGTTTTCCAAAGAAAGACCCTAAAGGGGGGAGGCCCGAATAGAAAAGCAGGGCAGTTATGGCAGGTTCATTTTTTTCTCTAAAAAACATCCCCCCCAACATGCTTAAGTACAAAACAAAGAAGAAGAGTATTGAAAGTCTTCTTCTTAGTCTAGTTCCTAAAATCCAACCCATAGAAAAAATAACCAGTGTGGCTAAAACCCCTCTAAATCTTTTTATGTAAGAGAAGAGAAAAAGAATCACTAATCTGTTTAGACAAATTAGTCAGGCTAAAACCCCTCTATCCAGTAGATAGAAAGCTATTCTCAACGGAATGAGTTTGTAAATAGACATAATTCAAAAAAGGGAAGAAAACCTTAGCCCTTGGAATAACCGAAAAACTCAAAATCAAAGAGGAAAAACCCCAAGTTTTCCAGCACAAAATAAACAAATAAAAAACTCATTCCTTATAAGGAATGAAGCTAGTAAAGATAAAGAAAGGCTTACTTCCACCATTACAAAAACAATTATTGAAGTCACGCTCTCCCTTCGTTTTATTAACTCTGTAAGCATGAGGCCAAAAATTAACTCTGTAAGCATTCAAATTCAAATCTTTTCTAAAAAGCAAAAACTTAGTAATCTAAAACCTAAAACCCAAAAGAATGAACCGGGTTAATCACCAAAACCGGATTAGAAATCCGGCGAATTCGGTTCAACACTCAAGACATTGAGTTTTCTTCATAAAGAAAGCCGAAAAAAATGAACCTGCCAACAAGTAGGAACAAGAAAAATCTTGTTCCTACTTCTCCGGCTAGTCTAAAAGGGAAGTGAAAAAAAAAGACCAGTTCAATGTCAAACACTAGGAAAAGAATTAAGAAAATGCAAAAATTAATAGAAAAAGAGGTTCGCCCGTAGTGCTTAGAGTCAAACCCACACTCGTATGCAGACAAAGATTCTCGGTTTCCTTTTATATTAGACTTTCTTGCCAAAAAGGAAAGTCCAGCTAAAACTACTCATAAAAAAACTATTACTAAAAAACAAATAAAGGAGAACTAGACACGGTGGTCAGCACTGTGAATTTTTCTAACCCATTTAAAAACGGGTTTCTGTACCAGCGCATAGACAGCTTTCTAGCTACAACAGAAAGATCTGACCAGTGGATCCTAAATCCACTACACTGAATATGCTATAGTAGCTAAAATTTCAGGATAAAAGTTAAAATCCAACAAACACACTGAAAAGGTCACAAAAGAAGTTTCAGGGAAGCTACAACAGAAAGATCTGACCAGTGGAACTTAAATCCACTACACTGAATATGCTATAGTAGCTAGGCAGCTTCATCCAAATAGTTAATTAATAGCAGAGAGAATACTAACCTTTGAATGAAGGCTACAAAACCTTCAAAAAGAAAAAACACCAATCCACACAAATAAAGGACAACACTTATAATACTAGGGGAAAAAACAGATTGAACAAAGAATCTAGAGATTAATCCCAACATAACATGCCCGGCTGTTATGTTAGCACACAACCGAAGAACTAGAGTTAAGGGACGAATTACTGTTGAAATAATTTCCATTCAAAACAGGACTAGTCCTAACCCGACAGGAGATCCTGTTGGAACAAGATGAACAATAAATGAAATTTTTCCCCGTGAAAAAAACAATACGAGACTGACACAAAAAAGGGAGAGCCTGAAAACGATTCTAAATCAGCCCTGCCTTCTTCTCGCAAACGAAAAGGGCACAAGCCCTCCAAAATTAATGACGAGAAGAAGGAAAAATAAAGTAGTTACAATCACAGAAATTCTAGTTATTTTTCTAGGTAAGTTTAAGTTTTTTAAAAAAAGGAGAGAACCTTTTCAAGAAAAGGAAAAGAGAGAAATCCTTAAAAGTGGAAGAAAGAGGAACAAAGCAAGAATGGTGAGGACTTCTCACTTAGCAGCAAATTGAAGTATAATTCTAGTTATCACTCTCATTAAGAACCAGCTTCCGCTGGTTCTACTTTGTTTAGACTTACCCCGCCTTCCGACGGGGGCGACTGGCGATGTGTGGTATCTGCAAAATCACTTTCTCTCCTTTTTCAAAGGAAATACTAGCTAATACGAATCCCGCATCTTTTATTATATTCGGTTTTCTTATTATAGCAGCAAACGTAGACCCAGGGTATGAGCTACATTTTGACCTGGTTCGTTTTGAAAAAATTCACTTGTTGATCAGAAAATTTTCTGATCAACAAGTGAATTTTTTCAAAACGAACCATTTTCTCATGGTTCGAACTTCGGCAATACACAAACTAAACCAACCCTGGTGAAAAGCAACGAGGCATATCAAATTAATACGCATACTTCTCAGCTGGAGCTTGCAAACCCCCCAATCCTTTTAACAAAAACCTTCACTCCAATACAAATAACTGGGTCCCGAATCCAGCTTTTGGTTCGCATTGGAAAAGAGCTCTTTTCAGTTTTCACACTTTTCGTTTTCTAAATTTTAGAATTTGTCATAAAAAAACTGTTGGAATAACCGCAGCAGCTGGCACCATACTTATCCCTTTTTCCGGAAAACCCTTTCACTTCAAGCTATAGGTCTCATTAATGCAAAACTTACATTTAATCTTTTCCCGGCTCTAGTATTACTAAAGTAAAGTAATCTCCCACAGAGAGAAAATCTTCTTAACATTTTCAGTGTTATGCTTCAGCAAAGCTTTCTGCGGAAAGTAAACCGAAAAATTTAGTATCACGTCTAACTCAGAAGGAGAAAACCACCTCAGGCTTTGAAGGCCTGTGTTCTACTTAAACTACCCTTCTAAGGCCTTAAAACCAAAAACCGGTAACGGTAAGATCTTTCATTTACTAGAATAAATTTAGGTTTAGTGGTGTATTTTGCACGTTTGCCTGTAAAGCAAAAGGAGTTTTTCCTGAACCACTATAGTGAAAAAATTCGAACCCCTCCTCAGTTTTCCTTGTTCACACTTAGTACAGAAAACATTACGATAAACAGTGTGATTAGTCCAATCATAGAAAGAAGACTAAGGGAAGTTCATCTATTCCCCAATTCATTCATTCCTGTGCAGATGAAGCGTTTTGACGTCAAAACGCTTCATCTGCACAGGAAAAAGCACATTACCCTGCTTCAAAGCCCTGAAACTCGGAGAGAGCTGAAGCTAAAGGAAGAAAAATAAGCCAAAACACACATAAACCCCCCGAAAAATAAATAGGAGACTAGCACTAAGAATCAATTGTCAAAAAGTCTAACTAGCCTTAGTACTAATATAAGACTAGTACAAATGCACAAAATAAACAAATAAATAAGTCTTGTCCCGCAAGCACTTAAAAGTAAAAATAGCAAAAACATTTCTAAAAATTAACCCCAAACATCTTACTTCTAAGACTGAGCTACAATTGGTTAAATACTAAAAGGGGGATGAAGCAAAAGAAAAAGAGAAAAACAGTCACTTTTCCTAGTGTGTCAAACGGAAAAACTACGGGCAATCCTCCTACTCAAAACAGTAGGATTCACAGAAGAAATACTGTGGCTAACAAAGACTTAGATATTGGATTTCTTTTTCCAGAGGTGGAAAAAGAAATCAAGATCAGGCAAACAAAAACCCCCAACATTGCGATTACACCGCCTAGCTTCGACGGAACCCCACGAAGAACTGCGTAAAAAGGTAAAAAGTATCACTCTGGAACAATATGCTCTGGAGCCCTTATTGGATTAGATTCTAAAAACATGTCCCTTTCCATTAATCAGACGGGGAAGTAGAGTCTTAGCCTTACAGTGAGACAAAACATAACCAAGAAGAGTCAAATGTCCTTTACTCAGAATCCGGGGTAAAATACTGTTGAATCCCCCTTAACTTGAATTGGCCCTTTTGTGTGGATTAGGTGTAACAGTAAAATATGTACTACTATTAGTGCTAAAACCACAAAAGGTAATAGGAAATGCAAACTGTAAAACCGGTTTAGTGTTAAAAACCTAACAGAAAAATCCCCCCAAAGAACCAAAACAATCTTAGTTCCAATTTCGGGGATAGAAGTAACTAAATTAGTAATTACAGTTGCTGCTCAAAATCTCATTTGTGCTCACGGCAGTCTATACCCTAAGAAAGAAATAATAATCAAGAGCAGGAACAAAATTAAACCCGAAAATCAGACGGGGAGCAAAAAAAATCTAGAAAATCTGACCCCCCGAAAAACATGAAGGTATATTGCGAGGAAAATACCAGAAACACCATTGGCATGCAGAAATCGGAACAATTCACCAGTGAGGGTTTCTCGACAAAAGTAAAAAACCGAATAGTATGCGTCTCCTGAGGAAAAAAACATTCTAACGATGAAACCGGTTACAATCTGAACTACCATTAACATCCCCAAAACAAATCCAAACCTTCAATAATAAGAAATTCTTACTGGACAAAGTAAATCTTTCAAACCATAATTTAGTCATATAAAGTTAAAAGCAACAAACTGTCTTTGACACTAAGTCAATCGGACTTCTCCTTTTGAGCTGTGTACATTGCCGGAAGGACACCTTTCGAGTGCAAATCGAAAATTCTATTTAAACTACGACAATATAAGAAAAAGAATAAGGTTAATCCACTCAAAAGGAGAAGTCCGAGGAATCTTACGGTGTTTCTTTCTTTAAAGAAAGAAACACCGTAATTTAGTTTAGAAAACCCTGAATCCAAGAACGAAGGAGCTAAAACGAAATTGGTTTGGTTGGGGGTTAAAATAAGAGAATAAAAAATTCTAGAGGTCACTTCGTGCTCTCCAAACAGAACTCATCTTCAAAAAAACCAAACGAGAAATAAAAACGAGAACACTCCAAACTCCGGTTTTGTAAACTCTGTTTCAAATCAAAGCAGTTTGGCGACGATACTACTTCCGATTAGGTAACAAAGCATTAAACCTCCCTGTTTAGGAGAAAATGTTCTGGTTTTGTTTTGGTTCAAAAATGTATTTGCCAACCGAGCTCTGTAAATACATGTAAATACCCTTCCAAAAACCAGAACAGAGAAAAGAACTATCCTTCTGCTGGAATAAACTTCCCCGAAAAGGGAATGTTTGGAAAAGAATCCTGCAAAAAAAAGTCCTCCTCTTATCCTAATTATTCTTATTCAGGCCGCAACAATTATTCTTATGTCTCTAGCTCCCATGACTAACCCCTGCTGATTGTGACTCCTACTTATAATAAAGTACCCTACACTAATGAAAAGTACGCTTTTAAAAAAAGCGTGGGTAATAAGATGGAAAAACCCAACAGAAAAAGAAAATGACGAAATTGCAACCATTAATAGCCCTAATTGTGATAGAGTTGAAAAAGCGACGACTTTTTTCAAGTCTCTCTCTGCTACTGCAGAGAGAGCTCCAACGATTAATGTTCTGCACCCCAAAACAAACATCAACAAGCCTCCTATTTCTAGTTTCAATAGGACTCATAGTCCAGCTGTTACCAAAGTGGAAGAATGTACTAAGGCAGAAACTGGTGTAGGAGCCGCTATAGCGGCAGGAAGCCACGCAGAAAATGGAAACTGAGCTGATTTGCATACCGCAAAAGATAAAACCAAAAGGTATGCAAATCAGCTCAGTTTCCAACCTACAAAAGCTAATCTTATAACAAAAAAGACATCCCCAATCCGATTAAACAGGACAGTTTTGATGGCACCGTTTCTCGAAAGAGAAGATAAATATCCGGCTACGAGCAGGTAGGAAGTAATTCCTAAAATTTCTCATCCTAAAATCAAAAGCAAAAAATCCTCCCTGATAATGAGAACTCTTATTCCCAAAACAAACCCCAACAACGTAAGTCAAAACACGGGTTTTTGTTTGTCTGTGCTGACATAAGTTTCACCAAATCATCTGACGAAAGAGGAAATAATTGCAAGCGAAAAAAGAAAGATGAAACTAAACATTCTTATACTCAGCTTGTTTGTCTCAAGAATTGTTAAGTCACACCCCAGGACCCAAATATCTCCCCCGGAAAACAGAAAGGAAATTATAAAAAAAGAAAGAAGGAATATTCAAACTAACTAGTAAAAGCCTAAAGGGATCTCTCTCTCCACAGGAGAGCGTTTTAAATAAACTACAATTACTAACAAGTAGCAGAAGGGCCTTCTAAAAAGGTGTGGTGATCTAGCGGTGAAGAAGATCTAAGAACAGGAGCAGCTCCTGTTCTTAGAGCGAAGATAACAGCTCGTTCCCTTATTAAAGCTTCTCAGACAAGGTAAGCAAAAACTACCACTGAAAACAAGGAAATTACACTTCCAAGGGAACTTATTGAATTGTAAAGTCTCATTCCTATAGTGTAGTCAAAAACCCGACGTGGCATTCCACTTACTCCTAGAAAATGTTGGGGAAAGAATGTTAGGTTTACTCCTGTAAACATGAGTCAGAAATGTGTATACAGTAGTCTAGGCTTAAGTGTGTACCCTGTGAACTGCGGGAAAAAATGGATAAATCCCAGGAATGCTGTAAACACAGCCCCCAAAGAAAGGACGTAGTGAAAGTGAGCTACAACATAATATGTATCATGAAGGGCTGTGTCAATGGAAGCACTAGCTAGAACCAGTCCCGTAAGCCCCCCAATGGTAAAGAGGTATAAGAAACCAACTACCCAAACTAACGAAGGGTTAATTTTTCAATTTATTCCATACATAGTAGCTAGCCAAGAAAAAATTTTTACTCCGGTTGGAACAGCAATTACTATAGTGGCTGCTGTGAAATAAGCTCGAGTGTCAACGTCTAACCCAACAGTGTACATGTGGTGAGCTCATACTACAAACCCAATAAATCCAATACATAAAATGGCGAACACTATTGCAGTGTGACCGAAAGCTCCACTCTTCCTTGTACATTGAATTAAGATCGCCGAAACCAGACCAAATCCTGGAAGAATAATAATATAGACTTCGGGGTGACCAAAAAATCAAAACAGGTGTTGTCATAAGATTACATCCCCCCCATTTTCTGTAACAAAAAAATTAGTGTTAAAATTTCGGTCACAAAGCAACATTGTAAGTCCTCCAGCCAAAACTGGTAAAGAAAGAACTAGTATAACAGCAGTTGTCAGTAGAGCTCACAAATACAGAGAAACTTGGCTAAGAGCAATTGATTTTGCTCGGCATCGAAAAATTGTAGTAATAAAATTAATAGATCCTATAATTGAGGCAGCCCCGGACACATGAAGAGCGAGAATACCAAAATCTGCAGAAAATCTATTCCTAAACCCTCGAAGAGACAGGGGTGGATAAACAGTTCATCCAGTTCCTACTCCTTCCAAGAAGAGCGAGAATGCTACTAAAAGAAATGAGGCAAAAGTCATTCAAAAAGAAAGATTATTCAGTCGCGGGAATGCTATATCCTTGGTCCCACAGTATAGTGGGATAAGTCAATTTCCAAACCCTCCAATAAGTACAGGTATAATGAATCAGAAAATTATTACCAACCCGTGACCTGTAATTATTACATTGTAAATATGATCCACCATGAAATTATTTCCCGGACCTGAAAGCTGGAGTCGAACTAGAACGGACATCCCCCCCCCAACTAATCCTGCGTAGATTCCAAAAAGCAAATAAAGCGTTCCAATGTCTTTATGATTAACAGAAGCCAATCAACGCTTGGCTCAAGCGTTGATTGAAGTAAAGTGTCAAACAAAAAAATTTAAAAAAACTTAGAGTTTATAAAGCCCAAGGGTCCTACGGAACGAAAATCCGAAATGCTATTTACACCAGCTTTATACTTACCTGCTGTAAGCTTAGGCACTTTATCAAAGAACCCCGATTAATTCGGATAGGTAAGAAAAAATTCCCTGTCTTCATAAATAGATAAAAGAAAACAGAAATAGTCAGACAACATCTACAAAATGTCAAT
>Ga0075358_1000008_pt1 | contig 16282 bp, 29 predicted proteins | sample WestPond_TuleA_D_FD_120078 | JGI IMG/M metagenome (GOLD analysis project Ga0075358, IMG submission 120078) | Natural and restored wetland microbial communities from the San Francisco Bay, California, USA, that impact long-term carbon... | ecosystem: Environmental > Terrestrial > Soil > Wetlands ... | reverse complement strand
GCGTTGGCGGCTCAACAGTCGGCTCGTATGGCGTTGAACGCGTACGATGATGCTCATCGTGCAGTCAAGACGGGCGCGCGTACGCTCCAAGCAGCAAAGCAAATTGCACAAGGGCGCAACGTGGTGCAGTCCGTTCGCAGGCTTTCGCAGAGCAATGATCCGAGAGCACGCCTAGCAGTGGCCGCTCTGAAGTCAGTGAGGTAACCATGGGACAGCTCGAACAACTTAGGGATGCGGCTCTCGCGGAACAACGTAGAGGGCGCAAAAAGACGCGCCGCAAGGCAACGCGCAAGACCACGACGCGCCGCAAGGCAACGCGCAAGACCACGACGCGCCGCAAGGCAACGCGCAAGACCACGACGCGCCGCAAGGCAACGCGCAAGATCACGACGCGCCGCAAGGCAACGCGCAAGACCACGACGCGCCGCAAGGCAACGCGCAAGACCACGACGCGCCGCAAGGCAACGCGCAAGACCACGACGCGCCGCAAGACCACGACGCAAAAGAATGAGCGTTCCCGGCGTCCCGGAGAAACGTTCAAGACGCATATGGCAAGATTGCGAAAGTTGGACGGACGATAATGTCTGCACGTCAACGCGAGCGGTACGCAGTTCTCTCTTGGGACTCGGGAAATGATGTCTCCAAACAGATGGCTGTCGGCGCGTTGTACCGCGAAGGAGAAGACGCAACTCCTACATTGGGACTGCTGCGGATCGGCTATCAAGGAGCAGTTCTGCAAGAACCAGTGTCAGTCGTCGTTGGCTCCGGGGATGGCGGTACTATTTGGGGTACAGATCTGCTTCCAATTGATGTGCCGCTCGCCCTGGTTATCGAAGATCCGGTTGTGGTGTATGCGACGCCACTCGCAAGGCATTCGCAGCTGATTCAGCTCGTTGTTGCGATGACACCAGTTTGCGGTCCTTCGGACCGCCTGTATGCGACACGTACGGTGGTGCTTGCTTTGAATCAGGTGATTGCACTGCCGCAATGGGTGCGCGGAGTCGCGGCATTGCAGCCGGCCTCGTTTCAGTTTTTGGATAGGGCAAGCGTCGCTCTGAACTCCGTAGGCATGATCGGCGCACACGACAGGCCTGCGATGGCTGCTAGTCTGGTTGCCAATGCTGCTGGCACATTCGTCTTCTACTATTGAGGATTGTCATGCCCAAGTGGCTGCTGGCTATTTCAGACGACCAACCACCCCCAGTCATACCGACACCGACAATCGCATTTCGTGACACGGTACTCGGGGCTGATACCCAGGCTTCGCTTCTTGCGCTGCCTCCCGGAGCTAGGGTATCACCGTCCGGTGTTCAGTTGTTATTTGGTGGAAAAACCCCTGTTGGAGGTGACGTCGATCTGACAACTAACAATTTGACGGATCTGCTCGCCGTAGTTCTGAAGGATGAGTACCTGAACAACTCAATCCCTGGAAACGGATTCTGTACAGGTACGCTCGGGTTTCGCGTAACCATGTGGGAGTTTGCGGATCGCACTAAGGTCGGATCTCTAGACGGTATTCAGGACATATATTTCACGACGAACATTTCTGGCGACGCGACGGTGACGCTAGTCAATCTCTTGCAGCAAGATACCTCGAGGCCAGATCCCTCACTCGTTGGATGCGGTGTCGGTCTGGTGACTTCGGTCGGTGGCTTTACCATCCAAGCCAAGCGACCTCCCGGTGTGAGGTGTTTTGCTAGGTGTCGCTGGTGGTGTGAAACGTTCGAGGAGCTTCCCTGATGTTCCCCGGTTTGCATGCAACGCCGGCGGGCTTGGTGCGAACTGAAAGCAACTACGCCAGCCGAGTGCAGTCGGTAGTTGGTGCAGACTACCTAGACCAGTTGGTTGGTTCCGGGATAGTACTTGACGGTTCGAACAACATTACGAATTGGACAACCTTCATCGGTGCTAGTGCAACGAATACAAGCCCAAGCCGCTTCAAAGGCGGAACTCTGCTTTCTAGGCCATCATCAGCACCGGGAAACATAGGACAGGCAAAGTCACTGAGTGTCCCTCTTGCTGCCGTGGCAAAGGACATATTCGTAGTTTCAGAAGGCGTGCCTCTCACGAGTGGATTCGAAACTTTGGCCGACTCCGGAGATAGCCTTACCGCGTTCATGGATCGCGATTCGGCAACTCCTAATTGGTATCTCGTTACTGGTTGGACGTTTCAGCGCAACAACGTAGCGGACAACGTGATCGCTACGACTGGGGTTCAGTTGTATCGCGCTAGCAACGCAGGCAACGTGAATGCTGGTGCGACCATCCTCGGGTGGAAAACGGGCTTCCGTGTCTGGGGAGGTCGCACGTTGACGTTCGTGTTTGCTCGCAACGTTGTGGCCGCAACAGTGGCGCAAACGGTTTGGCTCTTATCGAGGGACTTTTATGGCTTCTAGTCGAGCTGCAAACAGAGAGGACCAGGGTCCAATGACTGAACCAATCGTTGTGGCGCTGGCATGGGAAGCTAAGGAGCGTCAACGGTCAGACGACGAGCAATGGCGAGCCATCGACCGGCTTGCAGATGCTTACCAGTCATTGAGTCTGTGGGTTCAGTGGCAACGTAGATCTAGGTGGTTTCATTTGGGTGCCACCGTGGTTGCTGCGGTATCGGCTGTGTCGGTGCTCCTTCTTGAACTTGCGCGCTAGACTTGCGTTTCAACCGGCTGGCTGTAGAATGGCTGTATGGTTGACCGATTGTCTCATCCTCTGCTTGAGCCGCGGGACGACTCTTGTTCGCCCTCGCCAGCTCAGCTAGATGCTCAGTTGCGAGCTGAACAGCTATTGGATGCTCGCCTCGATGACCATGAAAAACGGCTGGGACAACTCGAGATCGCAGTCGCTGCGCGCGCGCGCGATAGTTCCTTGATGGTTCTGCGCTCCCCCAGCGGTTGGCTTTTGAAGGGGCGCGCGCGCTATGTCGTGCTTGTCGTCTGCGCGCTGCTAGGTGCTTCTTGGGCATGGTCGAAGGGACGACTGCGATGATTGCTTTGCCCAAGTTCTCTGGAGCTGAACGGTACTCAGACGCTGACCGACAGCTGTTCATCGATAGCTGCTATGCGAGGGGGTACGATCCGTCTGCTATCGGAGCAGTGATGCAACTCGAGTCGGGTTGGCGAACAGATGCCAAAGGCGCGAAGGCTTTTACGATGGCACCCGGATATGCCGTTGGGTTGATTCAATGGTCGCCCGATACCGCCAAGCGTTTGGGTACGAGTACTGCGGCTCTAGAGTCGATGTCATTTCGACAGCAGCTGCCGTATGTGTTCGCCTACTACGAACTGTTCGGCGGAGCTCCTGCTTTCGTCGAACCAGGAGATTACTACCTAGCAGGGTGGGGTGCGCCTCCGAGTACCCCATCCAATCGAGTGCTAGCGCAGCAAGGTTCAAAGGCTTATGACGCAAACGCAGCGTTGGACTCGAACAATGATGGCGTCATTACTGCAGCCGAATTGCGTGCGTTCGTGGACCGAGCAATCCAGCAAGCTACCGCCCGAGGTACATGGGAGATCGAACCTCGTACGATAGATCCGACACTGCCACGGCCTCCGGCGCGCTCATCGTTGACGGTTTTGACGGTCGCTGGTGCCGCGATTGTTGTTGTGTTGTTGTATGTCCTAAAAGAGCGAGGTCGACGTGGCCATTGAACGAAGACGACCGTTGCCACCTGGGCGGTATTGGGCTGACATATTCCCGCAGAATCGGGTGATGTGGGATGCGTGGGTCAAGCTAGCTGGAGAGTCAGGCGCGCTGCATGGTGAAGTGTCGGAGCACTTCGACGCCACCGACGGTGCTCCGGAACACGACTTCGTGATATTCGTCACGAATCGTGAACTTGCTTGGTCTGACTCCGATATGGGATTCGCTCCCAACGTTGCTGGTAGTGACGTGCATAGCTCGAACGATACCGCTCAGAAGCCGCCACCAATCCCGTCGGCCGTAGATCAGATCAGCTCTGGGATCGACTCACTGAAGTCGGCGGTAGCGGTTGGTGTCGGTGTGGCGGTTGCGGCTGTCGTAGTCGTTTTGCTCGCCTCACTGGTTCGCAAGAAACGCTAACAGGAAAGGGCCACCGGACATGGCTAAGTGGGATACGTGGCTGCAAATGCAGCGCACAACAGTCGACAATGGCACAATGGCTTCTCGCATCGTTTTGGAAGCTCCGGACGGTGCCGCTTATGCGACTTGGTTAGTCGGTGCGACAGGACTCGAACTGTCAATCGATACGATGGTTAGGGACTTGGCGGAGACTCTACCTCGAGGGCGGCATGGTTGTCGTCTGGTAGCCTATGACGAACTGCGACAGCAAGTGTCCGCCTTGCCAGTGACCATCACGGGGTCAAGCCAAGAGGCTACCGAAGCCGGACAGCAACGAATCAACGACCAGCGGGCGAACGCCTTGTTTCTGTCGAATGCCGAGAAGATGCTGCAGCTGCAAGAACGAGCGTTGCAGCATGCGGGGGAACACCTCGAGGCATTGCGCGATGCGAACCTGAAACAAGGGCAGGTGCTTGACCGAATCCTCGCCTTGACGTCAGAAGACCAGCTGCGTCAAGTACGCGAGCAGGGCAAGCAAGAACGATTGAACAAGCTTGCTGAGCACTTCGGTCCCCTGGTAGACGTTGGGCTTGCAGTGCTATCGAAGTTTGCGACTGACTGGGTAGAGCGTTCAGGTCCAACGCTGCAATCGGGTGGACAAGCGGCTGCCCCGGCAGCAGAATTGGACGATGGTACAGCAAAACCCGGACCGACCCCTGGTGAGCAACCCGCTGTCTCATGTTCTGTTGGGGATCCTGCAGAGTCCTCAGTCAGTGAAGCCGATGGTCTTGGACGCTCTGAAGGAGACGTCAGGAGTCATCCTCGAACGACTGGGAGTGCACCTGCAACAGCATCAAACTCAGAGCCACGACCCGGAAGTGAACAACGACCGGTGAGAGGCAGCTCGAAGTTCCGACATAGGAAAGGCAACGTGAAACCATGACAACCCCGACCGCACTCGTACGACTAAGCCCCAGCGGGCCATTCATTGGCAATCCACCCATGCAAGTTGGTCCAGGTTCCACTGGATTGATTTTCCGCAAGCACGGTATCCCGACCACTGGCGACGTGCCTGTCGCAATGCAAACGACGGCCCCCTACCCCATCCCCGGATTCGGTTCGAATAGCAGCACATTCGATATCCTGATGAAGCCTGGATACAAGTACGACATCGAATTGCAGTACGATGTTCGCACGATTACGGGGACGAATACTCTGCAGTGGCAGACTTTCTATCGTCTTCGCAACAAGTCGACTGGAGTGTTTGATATCTGGATCCCCTTCGATGCGACGAATTCAGCGCATCACCTATACGGCACGACGACGAATTCTTCTATCGAACGTTGGGCTGCCGAGAATGCGATGGGCGTGACAGTGAGCGCAGAGGCGGATCAGATTGAAATTGGTCACCAGGGTGACACCTCGATTGAGTACTACCCGCAGCATTGCTGGGGGCGGGTGGTCGAATACAACACCTGAGAATCTTCCCCATTTGCTCCCCCCAAATGGGAACGAGCCGGCACGTCGACCATGCGTGCCGGCTCGTAGCTTTTATGGCATCATCGTTCATGGTCACAATCTCATGGGACGATAAGAACGACAGAAGAACGTCGCTAGAGCGCATGGCGCACGCTGGCGACGGAACAATGCAGGATACTGTGGATCCCCGTAGAAAGTCAGCTCCGCTTTGGGAGCGTGCGGTGCGTCGAATCATTCAGTTGCTCGATGAACAGCCGCTGGTGCTGATGGTTGAATGGCATGAGCTTCCCGATCTCGGTAAGGGGGTTGCCCCGCTAGGTGCATTGGTCTCGAGGAGTCATGCTCCACGTACCTATGCTACGTACTACGTAGGAAGGTGGAAGGTGCGCGACGTAAAGCTGGACTGGTTGGACCGTTGCAATGCAGCAATTCTGACTGTTCAGTATCCGAATGACGGGTTCATCGTGCATGAGGGAAGAGTCTGCAGGCGGAGGGTTGTACGCAAAATGGAGAGTGGTCAACAGATAGTGCTGTCAGTACAACGTGGCGAATTTATGTGTACAGAGTGAGGATGATATGAAGGAAAAGATTCTTGCGTTCGGTAGTTGGTTCATCGGTCTGGTGTCGGCGTTCGCAATGGTTGCGGCTTTGGTGTTCGCTTGCGCTGGTCCGCAGAAAGTTCAAGCGGTCAATGTCTCTCTGCTTGCGTGTCGTTTGCTGCTCGAACAGGATGAACTCGTGCAGCAGTCGGCGCAGTTGGCTGGAGTGCCGTTGGACCGTTATCTCGATAGTCTGTGCCAATCGTTCGATGCTGTCGCGCCTCTGCTTCGGACGGCCCGTGCTCTAAAGGGGATCTCCGAGCGTCCGCAAGTGTGTGGTTTTGCTGGTGGTGCTGGACAGTAGTTGGCGCGCTGCTAGGCTGTTCAGTAGTCCAATCCGCACACGCTGGAACGCCTCGGGAAGCCCCGAGGCGTTTCGTTTTTGCGTCAGGTCCAAATTGACCTGGACGACGAAGCCATGGGTCATTCGGGTGGGGCCTTGATGACCCTCGGCATGTTGACGTGGTTTTGGCCCTGTTGGGTCTTTGGCACGTTGACTGCAATACGGTGTGTCGTGCTCAATGGCGGGCACTGGCGCACGGCAATCACACAGAAAACGAAAACCCGAAGACCCCACGATGTCAAACGTAGCAGCGAAGACTAAGACGAAACAGTTCAGGGCCCGCAACATTTCTTACTTTGCGATGGCCTGTCGGGTGTTTGGCGAGCAAAGGCTCCACGATCTGAGCGTGGACAATAATGGTACGGTTCGTGTGTATGATTCGGTAGCCGGGTATTACACGACATGCCATAGGCTCGGCAAGTCCGCCGTCTCCAAGGCCCGACGCTTGGCTCGCGTTAGCCCTGGTTGATGCGCTCGCCCGATTTCCTCCGGCCCCGCTCTGAAATAAGGTGGGGCTTATCCCGTTGTGCTCAATGGTGAGCACAAGCGCCCAGTGGGCCATATCCCTAGCTGGCAGAGTCCTTGGCTCACTGGGCGTTGTCTATCTCGTACTTGCGAGGTCGGTCATGCGTGCGATCTATCCAAACGATGTGGAGCAGTTCCGAGACACCTGTCGGAAGCTGCAAGGGCTTGGGCTCGAACTTGTTGAAGCGCTGTCATTCGATGCCCCCTTCGATGCTCGTCTCGTTCAGTTCCCCTTCTGCACTCAGACGCAAAAGGGGTATGTCCGTTACTCAAGCCGCTTGGTCGGTTCTGTCGTAGTGGTCGAACCTCGGGAGGTGCCAATTGTTGAGTCCTAATCGGTACGCGCCGGGTGATGAAGATCTCGGTCGACGACTGCACCAAGCTGCAGTGGCTTTTCGCGTCGCGGCGGAACGCTTGTCCTCTTTGGCATCGGCGCCGAGTGCGTCTTGGGTGTTGACGGACGTCGTGTCAGCTACTGACGCTCTAGCGGCCGCTGCTCAAGCTGGAACGCTGATGATTGGTCCGTTGGTGACTGCGGAAGTCGCTGTCAGATCTCGGGAAATTGTTGGGTGACTATGTTCATACTTCTACATCCGCTGACTAAGGACTCGGTGGCCCAAGCCGCGCTTGCTTGTGCGTTGACTGCCGGTGAGCACCGGCGCCGTAGATTAGTTGGTCTGATTGTTTGGGTCGTCTTGCGACATGGTGGGTTGTGGCAGAGTGAGTGGCGTTGCGTGCGGTTGTCTTGTTACAATGGGACCGCGTCTGATTCGTACGCTACGCACCTGCGACGCCTCAAGTGGGGAGGTGTTGCTCTATGTCGAGTCGTGCCAGATTCCAACGAATGCGAAGTGGTCAAATGCGAACTGCGTACTGAAAGGATCGGTCATGGCAACAAGAAAAAAGTTTCATGTGAACGAACCGCAGCCGACGAACGATGAGGAACGGTGTCGCTACGTCCTTCGAACGATCCGTAAGCTAAGTGAGCATGGCTGCGGTGCGGCTGTTGCAAAGTCAAAGATCGAGTCTCAAGCGTTTCGGGAGTCGATCCATCTAGACCCAGCTACCATCGACTCCATTCTGGCGAAGTTGCTGGCAGAGGGGCGGGTATACGTAGCGAATGGTCTCTATTGGGTACCGGCTGGCCCCTTTCGTAAGCTTCATCTGGTCGGCATGATTATCGCGTTGGTGTTGGGAGGTCTTGTTGGGTGCGTGTCGACTTTTGAGTCGCACGGTACTGGGCGTGCCGTAGCCGGAGCAGCTGGCGGCTCGAGCCACGCACCGGCAGGTGCGGGCGCCGCGGGCGGCTCGAGCCAGGCACCGGCAGGTGCGGGCGCCGCGGGCGGCTCGAGCCACGCACCGGCAGGTGCGGGCGCCGCGGGAGGCTCGAGCCACGCACCGGCAGGTGCGGGCGCCGCGGGCGGCTCGAGCCAGGCACCGGCAGGCGCGGGCGCCGCGGGAGGCTCGATCCAGGCGGCATCGGCAGGTGCGGGCGCCGCGGGAGGCTCGATCCAGGCGGCATCGGCAGGTGCGGGCGCCGCGGGAGGCTCGGGAGACGCAAGCGGTGGTTCTGTGACTTCGAGCAGCCGTGCTCCGGCGGGCGGATCTAGTGCGATTACGGCTGCGACTGCTCCTCGGTATTGGCCGGAGTGCCTTGCCAGTAGTTCGTGTGGGGCATGTCGCAACGTTGTCGCTAGCGATTCGGTGTGCGTCGAGTTCCGTGCATGCTTTTTGCGGGAGCAGTGTACTCCGCTTGATTCGTGCGCTACGGCAGTGAACGCGAAGTGTGCGGCGAAAGCTGCTCAGGGTTTTAGGTGTCAATGTGAATAGGAGTAACAATGTCAAGTAGGAAACTGTTGAATGGTCGTGTGGTAGAAAGTCCCGAGACTGTTGTCGAGGCGGAATTAGCGTTGCGAGCGCTTGTGAGCGGCTATGCTGAGATGTATGCGAATGGCGGTGTGCTGGACTTCTTGAGATGGGTTGCTCACGTTCTGATCTACGATGAGCTGGTCGTTAGTTCGTCTTTGGAACGCGATGCTGTACGTTCGTTGAAGCACGGAAAGGTGATTGCCTTCCTTTCAGCTGCTGAGATGTCGTACGAAAAGGCGATTGGTGTCGTGCTGGAACCAGTATCTGATTCAGTGTGTACTAAGAAGGCGAAGAGTAGGAAAGGGTGATTAGTATGGCTGTGTTGAGTGATGTGTTATTACACTTGATGAAAGCATTGGTTGAACAGTTGCCGTTGTGTATGCGCAAGATAGTGATGCACGGTATGGGGCCGAAAGAACTCATGAACGTGAGGTTCCTGCTTGTTGCGACAAGCGACAGTGACGAATTGGTCGCGGTCGGAAACGACCCTGACCTAGTGAAGTGGTTCGAATGGTCGAAAAGCGCTACTAAGGAGCTGCAGCGCTTGACGGGACGCATTGGTGAGCTGGAGAAACTGTTAGAGACGGAACGCAAGTCCCATGTGGAGTACCTTCCGGAACTGAAGGCGAGCGATCTTGACGTTTTGCCGGCGGACCACGTGTTAGGGACCCATTGGGGGAAGATTGAGTCGTGATAGCCGTGAACCCGCTGCATTGGTATTTCTCACCGAAGCACTTGGCCGAGGTGATTGCTAAGATGCGCGTGCTTGGCCCTCCAGTGATCCGAGCATATTGGGACGGAAAAACCTGGCATGCTCGTGAAGGTACGCATCGATTGCACGCTGCTCAATGTCTAGGACTTAGACCATTGCTCGTCGGTGTGCGTTGGCCAAGGTCACGCGCTTCCCTCATTCGCGCGCAGCATTCGCGATCTGTGCTGTACTTCGAGTAGCTACTCGATCTCGAACTTGGATTGCATCAATTCCCAAAATAGGCGGGCTGCTTCGTTGTAGGCAGCCCGTTCGTTTTGGGGACACCCGTCAGTCCAGCCAACGATTGTCGCCAGCACTATTCCAGCGTCCAGTCGACTGAGTGAGTCCTCAGCCAAGTCCCACATCCTTTCGCCGGACCATTCGAGGCGGGACTCGAGGTCGGTGCCACCGGGGAGCCCTGACTTGTTCGCCATGGTTCGATTCTGCATCTGTCAGCTTCGGCCATCGAGCAGAATATCGTCCGGGCGAGTCAATGGGCTTTGGCTAGGTAGTCGGCTCTCGTCAATACAAGGATAAGTCAGCCAATGAAGCTTGGCCGTGTGGGAGGCGTCACAATCGTTCGAGCAGAAAGCTCGGTTTGCGGGCCTGAACGCAATACACGGACAGGATTCATTGGCTGACGCTGGGGGGGCCCCAAAAAACCGGGTCCTGTTCGCACCCGGGTGACGAAGTGGGCCGCAAAAAGCCCCGTAGTCACCCACTAGGCGAACAGGACCCGGTTTTTTGGGGGGGGGAGCGGCCGCGCTTTGGCGGACCGCACCCGGTAGGGGGTGCAGGGGGGAGGCCGGCCGTGCCGGCTTCCCCCCTGCCGGTCTCACGGCCGCCAGGTCATCTCTGTAAACGGCCAGTCGGTAGTGAACTTCTGGATACTGTGGTAAAATGAATACACTGAACATCGGTCAGTCGGTGCGCAGTGTGTCCGTAAGGACACTCTACCGAGCGCGCAAAAGTGGGGGCATCCTTGCCAGGTGCGATTGGTCGGAGCAGTGAGACGGACGCCGAATGTAGCCGAGCGTAGGCCTAGGCATTCCGTCGATGACCTACCGCAGGACGCTCCGAGACATTTGCGCCACTGTCACGCACTGGGGGCCCGCGATTGGTGGATCTGGATGTGGGAGCGAGGGAAGGACGGAACGCTAAAGACTCGAGTTCCGTATCGGTGTGGTTCGTGGCGTTGCGGTGAATGCAGAACGCATGAGGCTCATGTGGCGTGGACGCGAATGCGCGATGCGTTCGCTCCGTGCGATCCAAAAGGAATGTGCCTGCTCGTCTTGACGCTGGATCGCTACGGAACTTATTCAGGAGAACAGAAGTGGGAGAATGCACAGGAAGCGTACAAGGATCTGTCGCGACTGAGTAACGACTTTCTTAAGAGACTGAGAAAGTGGTTCAAAAAAAACGGTTGGAACGCTCTAGGCAATCGCTGGGTAGCTACGGTAGAAGCGCATCGGAGTGGTTGGCCACATGTCAACTTTTTGCTTTGGAGCCCGCAGCTTGCTGATTGGCTGTCCGAAGAGAAGAACGCCAAGATGCGAGAGGGGATGTGCGAGCAGGAGGCGAACCGAGTCTCTAGTTTCTTGGCTGACATTGTGACAGGCGCAGGTTGGGGACTAATCTCCACCGCAGAACGTGCGCGCAATGCCGATCTGGCTTGTGGCTACATCGTCAAGGTTGCCGGTAAGGCTGATGAGTCGATAGGAGAGCTGTCGAAGATGAGTCAGCTTCCAACGAACGCACCAATCCGCTTTCGACGCATTCGTAGCGGTAAGGGCTTCTTGCCACCTCGCAAGAAAAGTGAGTTCATGACGGGTACTCTTATCCGTCGACAGAACTCGAATGACGGTACGCGTGATGCGATCCCGCTGCATGAAATTACCGATGAGAAGATGGCTGCAATATCGGAGTCATGCTGCATTCATGAGGAAAAGATCTGGATTGCCGAACTAGAAGCAATGCAGCGGTGCAAACGGCAAGTGGCGCAATGGGGCGTCAAGGCCGTAGAGATCCCACCAGTGACACGGTGGGTGCGCTACCAACGACTCGACACAACAGGACCACCAAGTCATGACGAACGAAAAGACCGGACGATCCCCCCTCCAATTTATCGATGTGCAGACGTACATGGAAAGCCATCAGAAGGACCCATCCGTGCAGTGGCTTAGCGATGTGCTGATACTAGTTCCGAGTCATCACGGAATCGATATGATGGCAAAACCATGCCTGGACTATGCGCGTCAATTCGGCGCATCAATAATCGAAAGCTTCGGTGTGACGGATATCGGGCTTCATCGGTGTATGATTGCTCAAAAGGCGATGAGGGCTTTGCAGGACCATCCGGAATTGCAGTATGTGCTCTGGTACGATGACGATATGGTTGTCACACCATGGCATGTCGATGTTCTGCGGGCAGCATCGTCTGCTTTGGGGGTGTCCGTGACAGCTCACTACTGCAAGCATACTTCGACGCGACGCCTGACCGCGCGCAGTTTCCCCGGCTTTGGTTCTTACTTGTATTGGACTCACGATGGTACTGTATCCGAGCTGGTCCCAGTAGTTTGCGGGATGGGAGCATTGCTGGTGCGACGGCAAGACTTCATCGCAGCGTGGGATCGCTCGCCGGCATTCTGCACCCATACCACCGACGACATCGAGCTACGCGCAATTGCAGCGTCAGGTCCGGCACCGGACGTCGATGGCGTATTGGGGTGGATCTCAGAAGACCAGGTCTACTGTACAGCGCTTTGGCAGTATGCATCTGGCGTGTACGCAGTCCCGTTGCCAGTTGGACACGTATCAAAGGTCGCGTTGTACCCGACTCCGGATGCCGCGTACTTAGACGAAGAGCCAGGCGAGTGGACGCAAGGACTTCGCGCTACTTCCTCTTAGCGTCACGTTCACGAAGTTCTCTGCCGTCTGGCAGTAGTTGGCGGGCATCGGCTACGGTCGATGCCCGTAGTTCGTTTCGCAATACGACGCGCAGGTAGTCCGAAAAGCATGAGTAGTGAAGCTCCTTGGAGCGCTCAACTAGTTTTGCATGTGCGCGTTCGTGGATTCGTAAGTGTACTAGCTTCCAAGTCAGAGCCATGGTGCGAGTGCTTTCCGTAGTTCGGATGCGTCAACTAGTCCGTCGCTAGTTTCGGCGTGTTTGAGTAGGATTGCGATGCGCTCAATTGCTTCGCGCCTTCTATGTGTGTTGTTGGCTCGAACATTGCGACAATGAACTCCTCCGTGTTTCGTCACCAACGGAGCTACTAGTTCAACCTCGCAATGACAATAGGCCGATAGCAGTCGAGCGTTGTTCAATTCTCGCGGACACATCTTGCGCGCCCGATCATAATGCCCAGCCAAACAGAGGTACTTGATTGCCTCTCCGTCTGAGTGACAGTAGATCTTTGGTGTCGGAAAAAACGCGGAGCATCCGAGTAATTGGTTCAGTGCTTCTAAACGTACTTTTCCGTCAATGATACTGCGATGATGGAAAAGAATAGGAGGACCGAACCATCCTTGGTACTGAGATATCAGGTATCGCGCTTGCTGCGGTGATAGTTGCTGAGTCATGTAACTAGTGTACGAGTGAGATACAACGAATGCAACCGGTGGATTGTTCGTTCTGTCTGGTGGTGTAGCCTGAATGCAAACGGCTTGGCCGCCCTAGGAGAAACGCGCATGAACACCAGTATCCAACGACTGTACGACACCGCACAGCGGGCGAAGTCCTCGCTGCAAAACTTGCGGGCAAGGGAACGAAAGTCCACCAGCGAATTGATGGTCCGTGTGGGAACCGCAGCTTCGGTAGTCGCTGGCGGAGTACTCGCCGGAGCAATCGACGGTAAGTGGGGGCATGACGGAGATCCAGCTACCGAGCATTACGGCATTGCCCAAATGGGTCCGTTCCCGATGAACCTGAGTGCTGGCCTGGTGCTGACGGCTGTCGGGCTAACTGGAGCCGTTCCAGGTGCCGAATACGTTTCGGGGCTGGGTGCCTCGATGGTTTCCTTCAGTCTCGGCAAGACGATTGAAAACAAAATCCTCGAAAAGGCAGCAAAGTAGTCCACCGGATAAAACAGCAAAGAAAGTACGGAGCAAGACCAATGACCAACGCATATGACCGAATGATGGGTGTGGGAGATGTGGACATTTTGAGCGGGAACGTCGATATTCTCGGCGATCCAGCGGCTGCAGTAGACGCAGCGAATCCGGTGGGCAAGTACATCGATGGGAAGTACACGATTCAAGATCGTATCGATCTCGGGTTCGCGGAGAATGGTACGGTTGTTGCCGCTGGTGCACTGCAAACATTCAATGCAACTTGTGCTTCGCCGTTCAAGCCACTCGAGTTCGTAATCGATTCGACCATCGCTACGTTCCTGTCGATTACGCTGATTCGCATTGGAGCGAGTATCTACGTCGAAGGTGGCCCGGTTGCTGGTGCCATCTATTCCGAGGTGTCGCTTGCTCGCAAAATTTCGTGGCGCACGGTTCAGACTCAGGTGCCGATCCAGGTCACTGTCCGCAATAATGATGTCAACCCGCACGCTGTGAATATGACGGTCCGCGGGTTCCGGCTCACCTGATAGGTGGCCATGCGCATCGCCATTGAGATCCCCAGTGGTCCAGGATTGCACGCTACTGTGCGAGCTATCTGCCAGATACTCGCACAGTGCTGGGGATCTGCCTTGCGAGAGCACCCCATCACCCCTCTCTATTCGTCTGGCGTGCGCTATCAGCCAGAACCAAATGCTGGAGACTATGAGGTGTTCAAACGCCCCGAGGAAACGCTGCATGATGGTTGGGGTGATTGTGACGACCTTGTGATTTATCGAGTAGCCGAGTTGAGAGCAAAAGGCGAGAACGCGAGCGTGCAAATCATGAGAGTGCGAGGTACCGGACGAATGCACGTGCGGGTACGTCGCGCAAACGGCAGCGTTGAAGATCCGAGTTTGATATTGCAGAAGCAAGGAAGACGACAATGACCAAAGGTGCACTGTTGCTGACATGTCTCGGCACAATCGCAATCGTAGCTGTTCTCTGGCCAAAGAAGGCTTCTGCAAGCCCTCTTGGGGAAGGCGCTGGTCCAGTTCATGACGGGGACGGAGACCAGCCAAAAAACGCGAATGAGGTCTACTCACTTGCAATGAATCCGAACTTCAAGGATTCGGAAAAGGTCCACGAATACGCCGTGTGGCTTGCATCATCCGGTCAACGTCCAGACTGGGCAGCTGCCGTAGAACGTCGAGCGCAGGACCTGCGAGCAGAAGGAATCATGGCTGTCGGTCTGAAGTTGATGACCGACGCTAAGACAGTTTCGGAAGACATCATCGCTCTTGAGCCGACTCATCCGGAATACGCTGAGGTGTTGCGCAAGCGTATGATTGCAATGTCCGGCGGGAACGTAGTCTCGCCAGTGATTCTTCCTCTGCGTTCCGGCGGGTCGTTGACCATCGACTTTTCAATCTACTCCCCGGCTGCGAGTGCAGGTCCGGTTGGCTCGCAGTCGGGGGGATCTACTCCGACATCCCCAAGTCAGGTTGCCCCACCAACCTACCAGCCAACTCCGGCGGGTGGAGCCGCTCAGTCGCCGCCGATCCCAACTGCTACTCCTTCCGGAGCGCAGCCATCGGGAGCCACGCCGCAAGTGGTCGTCAAACCTCCGCCGGGGCAGGCTTCGGTGCCATCTATCACGACGGCTGAACTCGACCCAACGCTAGATAAGTACGGCACCATTGCACTCGCGAGAGTGTTGTTGGACGAACAGACCAAGCCGAACTGGAAGTACGTGAGCCAGGCAGTAAAGGACTGGCAGTCCAAAGTAGGTCTCACGGCAGACGGAAAGTTCGGTCCGGGAGCGGCACTGAGAATGGCTCAAGAGGTTGGAGCATTGCCTTGGGTGCGCTACTGGCCAGTAGGGTCAGCCTCCAAACAAGCGGCAGTGAGCGACTATCGCGGACGTCTGAAAGCTTACGCATTGAGCATCGCTCCGAAGAACGAAGCCCATGCGGCTGCGCTGATTATCTCGGCAGACCGCGAAAGTGGACAGGGGTGGCCTACGGCTCCGGCAAAAGCACCAGCACCGGCTATGACTGATGCGCAGATCCAAGCAGCCATCATCAGTCTCGGTGTCTTGAAAGGCGGCATGTGATGGCCGAAGCAATCGTACGGCGTATTGAATCAAAGTGGGATCGGCAAAAGTGCATTCTGTGGTTCGGCGTCGAATTCGATGACAACCATAAGGTTGCAGTTGGGATCCCGCTTGCTCACGTTGTCATGACGTTTGCGTCGTGCTTGGCGGAAGCCGGCATCGTCGATGCTGCAACTGTCGGTGATATCGACACCGTTGAGGGGCTCGGATCTTGGATCAAGAAAACTGTGCGCAAGGTCACTCCGAAGCCATTGCGTAAGACTGTCGACAAGGCACTCAACAAGGCAACGAGTGTGCTCAATACGACAGCCAAGTTGGGTGCGACGGTAATCAAGTCCAAGTATACTGGCTACTTGATTGCAGCGACTGCGATTGTGGCTCCGGGAATTGGAGCGGCTGCGTTGGCGGCTCAACAGTCGGCTCGTATGGCGTTGAACGCGTACGATGATGCTCATCGTGCAGTCAAGACGGGCGCGCGTACGCTCCAAGCAGCAAAGCAAATTGCACAAGGGCGCAACGTG
>Ga0075358_1000007_pt1 | contig 18626 bp, 17 predicted proteins | sample WestPond_TuleA_D_FD_120078 | JGI IMG/M metagenome (GOLD analysis project Ga0075358, IMG submission 120078) | Natural and restored wetland microbial communities from the San Francisco Bay, California, USA, that impact long-term carbon... | ecosystem: Environmental > Terrestrial > Soil > Wetlands ... | reverse complement strand
TGGCACTCCGTGACATAGCCTTTTGAGGTACTATGGCACTCCGTGACATAGCCTTTTGAGGTACTATGGCACTCCGTGACATAGCCTTTTCAGAGGTACTATGGCACTCCGTGACATAGCCTTTTCAGAGGTACCCCTATCAAAGGTATATAAACTGCCAAACTTTCCTATGGATATGCCATAGGAAAAAGTGCATTGATTTTTAATCAACATCGCTATCTACCTCACTTTCTTTAGGTACCTCATACCCAGACGCCTCAAGAAGATTACCTACTGCGAGATCGATGTCGTAGAACCATGTACCTCCATCTGCCATATTGGCTTGGTATGCAGATGGGAACCAAAGTTCGAGAATGGAATTTTTTAACTCCATAAAGTTATCATAAGATGTATTCATCGGAATACTAATATGGATCAAAAAAGTAGTCTTTTCTCTGAGCTTGTCTTCCAAAATGTAATCAAAATCTAGCAATTTCTTTTTTGCTGCCATCTTTTTCATCTTGGAATAAAAAATGCGACCGATCTCAGTGGAATTCATCTTGGTTGTATCTCACTAGAACACAATATATTCATATATGTATGCATCACATTTCATTTTTATTTTACCGGATCTATGGAATCAATATCAGGTACCGGGTACCCAGACTCCATTAATATAGCATCTACATCTAGATCAATGTCTAGAAACCACGTTTTTCCATATGAATCGACTGCTGCAGATCCACCGGGAATCCAAATTTCAAGCAATTCTGATCTCAACTCTATGTAATCGTCATACTTTCCATATCTTCCATTTTTTGTTTTTTTAAGGTTACGCTCGATCAATGAAATCGTGTCTTCTCTAAGCTTATCTTCTTTGATATACCTAAAATGAACCAACCCTTTCTTTCTAGCCAATTTCTTCATCTTTGGAAAAAAATTGGTAACTATATTTATGCTAAAAAGCATAGCGGAATCGTTCATGGTAGATGAGTTAGGCCACAACCCATCTTATAGATTTTGAGATATACATGGTATCATTTTTCCCTATGGTGAACGTAGCATTGTGACTTCGTCACACATCATTTTATATATCACTTTGGTGTAGGTGCAAAAACCAAAGTTTGGGTACCCAACATTAACTTTTCACTTTCGATATACAAAATGTATATCTGGGAAGTAGACCCCACTATACCAAACCCTAAAGTCGGAGTCGAGTTCCAAACCCAAATTGACATCTGACTTGGTCGTCGATATTATTTCAAGAGATACCCATAGGACTTTTATTTTGACGAATCCGGAATTGGACCTATGATCGATTAGATCGAGATGTTACGGTTTTTGGATCGAGCATAGGTTGACAATGTCGAAGTATGCTTAATGAATAAAATCATCTTTATTGAAGATGTTGAAGTTTGGTTACTGTTGATCATAGGTAGACATTTTTGCACAAAAAGTCTGCACGTTGTGCAATAAGTTTATGCATTTGCACGAAAAGGCTGCACAAAATGCAATAATTATGCACAGAAAATAACTCCTTAATACTTATGTAAAAACATAAAAATTCATGGGAGATACATAATTCATAAAAATTCATGGGAGATACATAAAATTCATAAAAGTACATTTAAAATTATGTTTCAATTATATAGTTGGTTGAGTGAATATGAGTTATCTTTGTGAGATCTGTGGTACAAGTTATACCACAAATAAGGCTCTTCTTCGACATCAAAAAACTTCAAAGAAATGTTCCAAACCAAGTGATGAATATCATTGTCTATATTGTCCTTATACATCTACTCTAAAACATAATCTAAATGTGCATATGTCTAAATGTAAGATGAAAGGCATAGTCACTCAATATAAAGAACGGATTCAAGATCTTGAAAATAAACTTGCTCAGAAAGATCTAGAAATGGAAGAGAAAATAAATATAGCTATTATAGAGATTAAGCATAAACTAAAATTAAAAGAGCCTGACATAAGATCTGAACTTGAATCTAAAGATTTAGAGATTGAACAACTTCAATTATTGAATGCTAAACTTCAAGGAAGACTAGAAACATATGAAAAGATTCAGCGAAATAGCTATCGCCAGACGACTGAACAAGATTTCGATTCCGACGACTCTTAACCATTTTTCTTTTATTCTTCTAAACAAAGTTTAGTCTGACAAAGTCAGATCTAAAAGAAAAAGTGATGCTTGATTTACATATTATAGAGTAGATCATTCTCTTCAAACCATGCGTGTAGATATTCACACAGATCTTCTATCCTCGACGTCATTAAGGTTAGTAAGCCGCCGAGATATTTTTTGTCTTTTGACTCTAGATCGTCTTTAAACTGAGGAAAACCGGTTCGTCCTTTGATGGCCTTGATAAGGTCGTTCTTTGAAAAAGATATATATTCATCTTTGGGTGGTGGTAGGTAGTCTATCCTATTAACAAATATATCTACTAGATCGACGATCTGAAAATTCACACACTTTTTACCTCTAGCCTTGCCTTTCTTACCGGCTTCAGGTTTGACATTAATACGGAAAGAACCATCCTTCTTGGATATCCATCCAAAGACGCCGTAAGGGTTATCTTCAAAACCAACCTCTTTGGTACCTGTCGTGGACACCCTAATCTCTTCAACATAGGTCTCTTCAATATCTCTAGATTCAATGTAATTCCACTTACCGGAATCAGGGTCAAAGTATCGCATCAAACCGGTAACCTTAATGTCCTTGGATGCGACATCATAGGCTATACCTTTATACTCTTCAGTGTGCATAATATGTACTATAGTTCCATCATTCATCTCATGGATATTATCACCCAACTCTTCTATTATAAGGTCTATGGATGGTATCGATTCATCTCCACTCGCTATCATTGCAGCGTATGATATCTCGAGTAGTAGTATCTTGGTAATGTATGACATCTCATCTAGGATGGCGACAGATGGTTTCTTGCAAAATTTAGCTACCTTGGATTGATCGAGATCGAGGTCAACTATATTAACGAGATCGTCAAAGGATGTCTTGTCGGTGACTAGAGGGTTCTCAATGTATATCGATTCTGGATAGTTGGCGTATGGTGATATATTGCTATCAAGGAATAGCAGATTGCCACTCTCTTTTAGGTATGCCCCGAAACCATACCTATTACGCACCAGCACCCTACCATTAATAATAGTGTCGATGGCTTGCAAAAATAGAGGTTTTTCTAGGTCTGGGATATCCAAAAGTTCTTGGGCCTTTGATATCTCTAGGACGAAATGGACATTGAATAAGTCAATGATAGAGTCGATAATGGTTTTGATATGATCTGTTGCATAAAATAGATTGTATGTGCTATAATCTAACTCTCCTTGAGTGACAGAATAATCATATATACCTGTATCAGGATCTGGACTGACATTGGGGAAGGCGTCACATTGGTAGTTGCACTCTTGGTAGTCACATGCTCTGGTACCATCTATGTCTTCCGGGAGAACATTCCTAAGATAGAAAGATGCGCAGTCAAACGCAACCTCTTTCATCACCCTATAGATCTGAGTGTTACGGTGATCTTTTTCTTCAGCTATACCATAGATGTATGTATCTGTAGTCTCGACATTAGAAAATGAGACATTAGAAGGATACCCTTTACCAAGACCATACCCCTTTTCACCCTTACCGGCCACCTCCACGGCTGCATGACGAAAGATGGATATAGTTCTCTCATCCTCTGGTAAGTCATCATGACTTCCGAACCTAAGACCTCTACCTTCCGCTTGTTCACCAGAAGGTATGTTCCAATGTGGCATCACGGTGTGGATGCGTCTTATATTTTTAAGAGTCACACCAAGGACTATCTTTTCACTACCTATAATGACCTGTAGTCTCTGACCATATCTGTTATCTGGTTTATTGAAACTTTTGATAAGATCATATATCTGCTTGGGTTGGTTGGTAGTCTGAGGGTCAGATGTAATAATAGCAAACCTGCGTCCTTCGGATGGCGCAGCTATATCCGATGTAGATTTTATCCATCGCATACCATGGATCTGCATAAGCAATCCCAACATTATAGCACCTCCAAGACCGGTCACCTCTTCATTGTATATAAAAGTTAGCTCATTCGGGTGTGCCTTGATATCTTCTATAATAGATGCAAATTTGGCGCTATATTCGGCAAGGTTAGTTAGAAGCTCATTCTTAAGATTGTTATCTATGGCGTAAGTTTGAACGGTAGTCTCACCACTTTTAGTTCTTTTCTTTGCCTTCTTCACTATGTACTTTTCAAAGGCCGATGGACCATACACTACATCTGTAACCTTACCTTGTGTATCGACTAATGGTAACACCATATTCATCGCGTCTCTGGCGATCTTAAGAACGGTTCCACCCTTTACCTCTCTTTCAACCGTCTTACCTTTGACCTTTATCTCTTTCTTTTCCACTATATCTCTGGCCTCTTTTGCATAGGCGGCTTGAGTCTCACTCATACCATCAGGAAAGATGGTTAGATATTTCAACCAAGGTGATTTGATACCTTGCTCCTCTCTTTTCGATGATGTAATCATAGGTCTTAGGTATGAGATTCTACCTTTTAATTTTTCCTTTAGGTCAGGTATCATGTCTTCTCTCAATATACCATCTTCATCAAAATATGTATCATCAAACTCATTACCCATTGGAAGTTGCTGGTCTTCTGGGAGGATAAGGTTAAGTTGAGATGCGATCTCCAAACTCTTGTCCCATATGGGTGTACCAGTTAGCAACAATTTTCTACATCCAACCACGGCATGCAGAAATCTATGCATTAACTTCCATAACATCATCGAATCTTCACCACCTGTCTCTCCTTTGACCTCTTCTTCTATAAGAGCCATCAACCCTTTCTTTTTCTTTCTTGATGGTTGTGGTCTTAGAGTATGAGATTCGTCAAGAATGATAGTTCGGTGACTATATTTTTCTTTTATCGTTGCATCATCGGGAAGATTTTTAAGAAACGTTTCTATAGAGACGATCTCATATGATCTGAGAATGGCCTTATTCAATCTTGCAATCTTTGTCTCTTCTGTCATCTCCATACCCTTTTTTATCTCCGATGAGGTAGCTTTGGGTGTATATACATCTTTGGTACAGATCATAGCTATCTCATTAGCAATGTTACGGGCTAGCTCCTCGCTCTTAACAAACACCAATGCTGGCTTTCTAGGTTTACCGGCCACATCTATGGCTTTAAAATTTTCCACTATGGCCGATGCTGTACAACTTTTACCGGTGCCTATTCCATGATACAACAATGCTTCAGCGTAAGGGGTCTCGCTAGAAAAAAACCTTTTCATATATAGTTGCGATTGAAGAAGCTCTCCAGATTCATCGGGAACGGGTTCACTCCTATCCAATCTTAGGTCATAAAACTCCTTCTTGCGAGAGATATTATATGTAAAATCAGGGTCATCGACCGATGGATAATGTGGGATGAACGACTCTATATCCATCTACTATTATGATCGGGTGGACCACTAATTATATACATGCATAACATTTATCTACTTTATCGACTATAAGAAAAATGACATGTAGGTCTGTAACATCTAAGGTAGATGCCGCCGCATTTATAGTTGGAATTTTAAAGTTAACCTAAGCTATGTGTGCTAACGTAGTTAATGTGAAGGTGGCGTGTATTAGACCTGACTATGAAAATCTCAAAGAATGGATGGAAGATCCAAATAACGTCTATATCGGCAGAAAGGGAGTTGTATTTATAGATGGAAAGAGATTTCCCAAAGAAGATTCTGTTTGGTGTAACCCTTTTAAAATAGACTTTAATTACAAAGATAGCACAAGAGAAGCGGTGATTGAAAAATACAAACGTTATATTATTAGAAAGATCGAAAAGGGAGACGTTGATCTACAAGACCTAAGGGGTAAAACTTTGGGTTGTTGGTGCAAACCAGAGATGTGTCATGGTGATATCCTTATAGAGTTATTGACTTATGGATGTATATAAGTACTATGAGTACATGGTATAGTAATTTTTCATGGATGAAAACTGAAATATATATCATAGAGTGATTATATTATATCGATACCTTCTAATCCTAAAGGTATTATTAGATGGAATTACTTCCTTTTGAAGTCTTTGTCCACTTTGAATTGGAGTTTGAAGATGCTAGGAGGTTGGCGTTGGTCAATAAGCTCTTCTACAACCTTTTACCTTCTAATATTAAGATAACAGAACAGATAATTTATAAACCCTCTTACAAACATTTTCTACCAGCTTTTACTAATATAAAACTTAAAGATGACACCCTTTGTTACCTGAATTTATTCACTCATATCCATACCCTCAATCTAAGTGGTACTCAAATAGTAGACGTTTCCACTTTAGGTGGAGTTCACACCATCGATCTAAGTTTTACTAAGGTAAAAGACGTATCGGCCTTGGGTAAAATTCATACTCTCGATCTAAGTTTTACTGCCGTGACTGACGTATCTGTCTTGGGTAAAGTTCATACCCTTAATTTAAGCCGTACTAATGTGATCGACGTATCTACCCTGGGTAAAGTTCATACCCTCAATCTAAGATATACTGATGTAGCCGATGTATCTACCCTAGGTGGAGTTCATAACCTTGATCTAAGTTATACTGACGTGTCCGACGTATCTGGCATATCCGCCTTGGGTAAAGTCCATGCTCTTAATCTAAGTGGTACTAAGGTAACCGATGTGTCCACACTAGGTGGAGTTTATACCCTTAATCTAAGCTATACTAAAGTGACTGACGTTAGCACATTGGGTGGAGTTTATGATCTTGATCTAAGCTATACCAAGGTCACCGACGTATCTGCCTTGGATAAAGTTCATAACCTTGATCTAAGCTATACTGATGTCACCGACATATCTGCCCTGGGTAACGTTCATACCCTTAATCTAAGGGGTGTTAAGGTCACCGACGTATCTGCCCTTGGTGGAGTTCACACCCTCAATCTAAGTGGTACTAAGGTCACCGATGTATCTGCTCTGGGTGGAGTCCATACCCTTGATCTAAGTAATACTCGTGTAACCAATGTTAGTGCTTTGAGCGGAGTTCATACTCTCGATCTAAGATATACCGACGTGGCCGATGCATCCGCCCTAGGTGGAGTTCATACCCTCTATCTAGGTCATACTAACGTAACAGACGTATCTACTTTAGGTGGAGTTCATACCCTCAATCTAAGTTATACTAACGTAACAGACGTATCTACTTTAGGTGGAGTTCATACCCTTGATCTGAGATATCTGTCCTGGGCAACGTTCATGCCCACTATCTAATTGAGACTAGGTCACCGACGTATCTGGCATATCTGCCTTGGGTGGAGTTCATACTCTTAATCTAAGCTTTACTAAGGTCTCGGACGTATCTGCTCTGGGTAAAGTCCATATCCTCTATCTAAGTGGTACTTGTACTAAGGTGTCTGACATGTCAGGCGTATCTGCCCTAGGCGGAGTTCATACCCTCTATCTAAAATGAAAAAATGAAATTATAGAGTGTTGTGATAGTCATATATCGCTCGTCTTCAAAAAGTTAGTATGACTACCATTAAATTTTTTGGTCACACCAAGGCTAAGAAATATTGGGAGTTCTCTAACTTTGCCGATATACCTGTAACTATACACGGTATCTACTACCCAACCACCGAGCATTATTTTCAGGCACAGAAGTTCTACAAGACCGACCTAGATTATGCCACGCTTATAAGAACGTCTTCCACTCCAGGGGTGGCAAAGAAGCTAAGCAGAAGCCGAGAACACCCTATAGATCCAGAATGGGATACCGTAAGGATTGAAGTGATGCGCAAAGCTTTATTTGCTAAAGCTATACAATCTCCAGAGTTTAGGAAACTTTTATTGGCAACGGGTAACGCTCTGATAGAAGAGGCGTCCCCGTGGGACAGCTTTTGGGGAACCGGCAAAGGCGGTAATGGCAAAAATATGCTAGGTAAGCTATTGGTAGAGCTAAGAGCTAGATTGAAGAAATATGAAAAAACTATCTACGAATAAAGTTCATTTCCGATAAACTTTCGACTAAGGTCGATAAAGTCTACCGGTATATCTTTACCTTTTATCAAAAGGTAAAACTGCTAAATTATCCTCTGTACCCTGTCGATTGAAAGGCCTGCACAAACCACTTTTGTAGACCATCCCTCAACACAAAGGAGTTACTGTCGGTTCGAAAAGGTGTTGCTACCCCTACAGGTCGATGCGAGATGGGGTCGAGAATATGAAGGTATTGCATGGGTCCATCTACGGGATTTACTCCGACATTAATAATCTCTCCTCCTTGGAGGGTGTGTAGAGGAGGTGGTATGGGCCCACCAGGGTATGGTACTATAGCTATAGATATTGGCCGCCGTGATGAATTTTCTACCGATACTCTACGGGTATCTACATCGCGACGGATATGGATATGTTCATCACTAGGGTGGGTATATCCCTGTAGTTTATTCCAGTCTCGCGCGATGCTATATGGATTTTTGGTGGACCAATCCATATAACTAACTTTCTATCACAGCCAACCTACTATAACATCACCATATAATTTAGCCTACAATCTTTTTCTAGTGAGCTAATATTTTCAATACATCATCTATGAAAGAGAGGATTCTAACGTTGGTGCCTGCCAATTTTGAAAAGTAGTCTTTGTAGTCTAATGCATGGGGGGTTATGATACTTGATATACCTTTGATTCTTTTGGATATAGATACCGTATCGTAACCTTCCACCCCCACATGAGGTTCACCCTTCCATCGAACATCTAGTGCAGATAATATGCTGATAGTCAGACTCGAAGTTTCGGCTATACCCACGATAGATAGTATGGTATATAAAAAAGTTACATACTTTTTTGCTCTGTCCGAAAGGTCGGAAATTTGACTCCCATAAGAAGCACTCAGACCGCCGGTCGGAAGTTGATTTTGCGTATCGTAAGGGATATAATAACATAACTCATAATTCAAAAAATCAAGAATCTCGATCTCAATCTCTCTAAGATTGGTGACTGTTACATTTTCTCTGCTGGATATCATAACAAGTACATCTTCGTATGTTATCTGATATGGTATGTGGTAATTTGCAGATATTATAAATATAACACCCATAGTCATCTGCAACATTGGATTATCCAAACGAAGGTCAGAGTCTGACTTTGGTTTTGGTAGATCTTCTAACGGTAAGTTAGGGTCTACTAAGGTTGGAAATTCTTTTGACTCTGCTTCTTTACCAGGCCTATTTTCCAAAAATAGTCGATGTTTAGAGATGCGTAATTTATCATATATATCGCATGCGAAATGAAATATTCTTATGGGTAGATTAAAACTGCAACATACCTCTAACAACCATACCTTAATAATAATGTCCGATCCATTTTTAGTCGACTCTAACCTATGACCAGAAGATCCTTCGGTAGTTGCTGGAGTTTTTGCATCGACCTCTGAATTTTTTCTCTTTGGTCTACCAGCTTTGTAATCTAATATATCTATAATCTCATCTATAGTAGCCCTCTTTTCAGGGTCAAGTCTTAGACACGCTTTTATTATATCATTGAATTGTTTAGGTACGTTCAAATCGATCTTACCAGCCTTCCATATAGGCATATGACGATACTCCTTATATTTTGGTAATTCATGAACTTTGGGCCAAGATTCATATGTTGGAGTCCCTAGAAGTTTGAATATATGGATTAGCTGATTTGTGTCCGTATCTCCCCGAAATAGAGTTCTGTTATATGCCATCTCGTACAACACACAACCGAGACTCCATATATCGACCCTTTTGGCCGATTCTATATCGGCATATCTATGTCCAAAAAACATCTCTGGAGGGCGGTACCATCTAGTGGCACATATATCTAGAGGATCGACTATCACGTTATAAGATAGGGAAAAATCACACAACGCAACTTTTATATCGGATGTTGTTCCATCTGTTTTGATAAGGATATTGGAAGGTTTAATGTCTAGGTGGACTATATTGTTGGAATGAAGATATTGCAACCCTTCTATAATCTGTATAGCTATGGATGAATATACACTATGAAAGTTATAAAGTGACATTTCCTTCTTAGATGTAGCTTCTTTTTTAATATCCACATTTGGCGGGTCTGTATCTATAAGAGGATGTTTATCCAAATATGTATTTAAATCATAATCATATAGAGGCATTATAATGTATAGATCTGTCTTTGGAGTGCCTTTTTTTGAATCTATAAGTTGGTGTCCGATACCTAACACTTTAACTATGTTTTCATGATTACATCTTTTCAAGATAGCTATCTCCTTGATAGCATGCCAAGGGGCGTAGTGTAGATCGTCTGATGTATTTACTATCTTTTTAATAGCAAAAGACCTGTATACATAGACCGTAGAATATGTACCACCACCTTTCTCGATCATATCCTTCCAGTTTAAACCTATGTTTGGTAGATCTTCCGACCATAGGGCGGAGTCCGCCAAAGGTGGATCTGAATCTACCATATCTGCATCTGCCGCCAAAAGAGCGGTGTTCATTAACGTGGACATTTCTGTTATATATCCCTGTAAAGTTGGACGTCGATAATTACTTGATCGTTCCATTATAAGTATATCATTTTTCGCTTTAGACAAACATGTGCTATTGTAGATGTGAATGGAAAAAGAAGAATGTATGTACATAGATTGGTCGCCATGGCCTATATATCCAACCCAGAAAACCACCCAATCATAAACCATATAGACGGAGACTCAAATAATAACCATATGGAAAACCTAGAGTGGTGCACATATTCTCATAATAGCAAGCATGCATATGATACAAATCTAAACACAAATAAAACAGGAGTTATACAATTAGATTTAAATGGAAATGAGATAAAAAGATTTGCTAGCGTAAAGGCTGCTGCATCTTCTGTGGGGGTTACTAGCGGAGCTTTACATTATGCATTTAAAAATCAAAAATGCGCTACCGGTGGTTATAGATGGAAAAGAGCATGATAATTCGTTTCTCTATAATATAGAGAAACTAAATGTTATTATTTTCATTAATTAACCATTGTAGTAACTCGAAATTGTGCTATCATGAGTAAATGTAGACGGTTGTTCCTTACGGAAGTAATAATTGGCCCGCTTAGCCTCGGGAAGGTCCCAAGGGGCGTTGTTAGGGGTGGGATACTGGCGAACCATGTCACCCTGACGACCAAAGCCATAGAGGTCCTGGGCCATAAGGTTACGACCCACACCCATAAGGTCTCCACCACCACGCATACCGGCGGCGCAGATAGGGATATACGGGCGATTTTGGTTTTCAACCGCTATCATTCGATAGGCAGGGTACATGGTACCTTGAGCGCAAGAGGCATCAAGATTAACTGGGAGCGTCTGCTGTGACGCAGGGCGACCATATACATCATTTTGGAGCTCTTGGGCGCTAGCTGGGCACATCAAAGACTCACCAAGTGACCTAGAAGCGCTATACAAGGTCGTGCTACGTCCAGTGTCAACACGGACAATGTTGCTCGACTTAAGCGTTTGAGTCATTTTGTCACTTTATTAACACACTACTAAAGACACATGATTATTTGAAGTTTATTTTCTTTTTTTGCTTCGGATCTTATTAAGTTGTAGAGGTTGGTTTAACACATGACGTTAACTTTTCCTCACTATAGAGCGAAGATGGTTCATGTGATAAGTCACTATCATTTTCACCTACCTCCTAAAAAGGCATAGTACCTCTAAAAAGGCTATGTCACGGAGTGCCATAGTACCTCTAAAAAGGCTATGTCACGGAGTGCCATAGTACTACGTATGCTGTATATAACATTTTTAGATGTATGGTAGGAAAACCTATATGTGATGACTACTATATAGTCACATATCGCTTTGAGGTATAGGTTCGAAGTAATTAGCTACAGTCCGCACTTTAGACATTGCAATGTATGAAGAATCGAAACAAGGATTTGAGTCCGACAAAGAAGGAAAAGCTTACATTTGGACGTTGGCGAGTGCTTACTCCGCTTTTCGAGATCTACCTATAACGAGTCCTCAACTCTATCTTTTTCGCGAGGTGCCAGATCTTCCGACCATAGGGCGGAGTCCACCAAAGGTGGATCTTTTTACTGGAGGTGAAAACAATATCAGATGGGTGACTGGCGAACCACCATGTGACGGTCCGTGTGATGACTCATGTGGCACCACATGGAAGATGTTGTCGGACCATAACTTAACCACCATTATCAACTTTTCGAATGTATACCTTGAGATGACACCAGGTTTTGAAATTATAAATTTTCTCCCTGAGATGGGGTCGCTATGTGCTCCTATGACAGACTCTGAGGAGAGACTAGTCCAAGATTTTTTGTCCATTATAAAGATGGCTGTGTCGACCAAGAGATTATACGTATGTGGAAATCAACTAGATAGACTCAGTCTATGTGCGATCTTGTTGTCGCGGGTGGGTGTCGAGATGGATATAAAAGGACAGTCAGTCACCGACGTTCATAAGATGTTAGTAGAAAAATTTTCACAGGTATAACTCGCCGGATGTTATGAACGAAATAGGTAGTACTATCTACCTCATACCTTAGTGACTAAGGTATGGTGAAATACGAAAAATGAAAAATCATAAGGTATATATTATATTAAGATGTGTGAGTTTTTCATATACTCATATAGTGGAGGTGGTCTAGATGACCACTACCGGTGAATTTTATAGGTCGACTAATACTGTAGACCCTAAAGCAGAATGTCCAATCTGTTATGAATCTCTAGATGATACTCCAAAGTTAAAGGCGTGTGGTCATCGTATCCATCTAAGATGTCTTGAAAAACATTTCAAGGCAGAGTGCCCGGTGTGCCGCACACCTCAGACCGAAGTTGCCCCGAAAGGTGAAGTGCCGATCTCAAGGCCCCCGCCTGACAATTATAGAAATGATCTTATGGAGTTGAACCTCAGAAGCAGACAATATACAGAACAGATCTATATTACATTCCCAACTCGAGATTATCATTTTGCTCAAGAAGACAAGGAATTCGTGGAACAGATGCTTACTCGCAGAGCCAATGGAGAGAAGTTATCATTGATTGAACAACAAGCCCTCGCTCATGCAACTAGCAGGCTTAGGGGATTCAAGACCTACTCCAAGAGACGTTAACCTCAGTATATTTACCTTTTTTCTACCTAGGTAGAAAAATAATATGTGCTTAGATGCACTTTTTACCATCGCACTTTAGGAAGGGAGGGCATCCTACGTCGACTATGTTGTTACCGCTACCCATGGTACCACATGCCAACGGCGCCATGCATGTCGTGACATCACGTTGCACGCCCAGCACATCGGACTGAAGGGCATTAAGGAGGGACCCATCAGGGTCCATGGGGTCCATGCTCGACAGACTCAACATCTCCGCAGCGGCGCTGGCGTTACCGCATACTTGCTGATAGGTGGTGCACATGTCACCTAGGGCCTTAGCGTTGGATGAGTTACCAATCGTCTCTGCAAAATATCCACATGCATCGGTTGGATATCCCTCGACATACTTATTTTTTCTGTCTCGGTAATACATCCATATGGCGACAGCGGCGGCACCTGCCACCACCACACCCAAAATGATAAGGTCGGTTCTTGAAAAAGGCATCGTCTTGAGACCACTATATAACTTTTTGTTTATAATACTATGAAATTTAGTATACTATGAAAGTCTATCACAGAGATCAGTATACCAAAATTGAAATTCCGTTATTCCAATCAATATAGTTTTGGAACTTCATAGTTGCTAATATTATGGAATTACTTCCTTTTGAAGTCTTTGTCCATTTTGAATTGGAGTTTGAAGATGCTAGGAGTTTGGCGTTGGTAAATAAGACTCTATACACCAATCTACCTTCTAATATTAAGATAACAGAACAGATAGTTTACAAACCATCCTACGAACATTTCCTACCGGCTTTTACCAATATTAAACTTGAAAACAACACTCTCTGTTATCTGAATCTATTCACTCGTATCCATACCCTTGATCTAAGTTGTACTGAGGTCATCGACGTATCTGCCTTGGGTGGAGTTCATACCCTCAATCTAACGGGTACTGGTGTGACCGACGTATCCGCCCTAGGTAATGTCCATACCCTTAATCTAATGGGTACTGGTGTGTCAGACGTATCTGCCCTGGGTAAAGTTCATATCCTCAATTTAATCCTTACTAAGGTGTCCGATGCCTCTGGCATATCCGCCCTAGGTAGAGTCCATAGCCTCAATCTAAGTTGGACTAAGGTCACCGACGTATCTGCATTGGGAAAAGTTCATACCCTTGATCTAAGTTATACTGAAGTGTCCGATGTATCTGCCTTGGGTGGAGTTCATACCCTTAGGTATCGATGATATATTTACCGGCGCGTCAGGAATTTTCATAGCCTTTTTTAGATGTACTATGGACTTCGTACATATTATCTGCCAAGGCAGATAATAACCAAAGGTTATAACCTTTCTAGAGGTACTATGGCACTCCGTGACATAGCCTTTTAGGAGGTACTATGGCACTCCGTGACATAGCCTTTTTTCAAGGTGCCTTGAAAAAGTAAACGGTTAAAACTGGATCTCACTATCATCATCTACCGAGAATAGTTTTATGCTCTGAATGCTATCATCATGTACTCCATAAGGCAGCGATATGCATATGGCATATGTCAATCCATGTTTATACTTGTTCTTGAAACTCTTTGAATTCTCCAAACTATCCATCATAAATTTCCACATGTCGCTTTCAATGTCGGCATAATAATATTCGCAGTTGTATGGTATCTTAGCACTGTCGCCTACTGGTAGAAACCTAAAGATATTTAGACCTTCTCCATATTCACATGTATTCGTTTTGCACTTGGACAGATAGGTGTGTCCCGATATAAGGTTAGACGACCGTATCACCTTCCATGTTTTTTCAAGCTTGATAAAGATAGAATCGCCTAACCTATCGTTAGGTAAATCTTCCGAGATACCATCTTCTGATGGTATAGATTTCGACTCTGAGCTATGATGAGACTCCATCACTATAAGTATATTATGGGTATTTAATTGTGTATACCCTACCAACAGAAAATATGCAAAGTAAAATATATTAATAATTTAGTATGAGTTCGCAACGTATTATCAGAGATGGTGTCTTTGACACTGTGTCAGTGAATACAGGCCTCACCATCCCTGTCGTCCACCCTACAGCCGCACCTGGTAAGGGTAAGATAATATATAATAAAGATAAGGATCTTATCTCTTTTGCCAATGGAAAGAAATGGATCGATATATCTACCGATTGTTGCACCCCCAATGAGACCGTTCCCCTTACCCCTTCCGACGTGGCTCGCAGGGCTACCAATGGTTCGGTTAATGAAAGATATGATGTTATCGTGGCCGGCGCCGGCACGGCGGGTAGCCTTCTAGTCTATAATCTCGCATCAAGATATCCTACCGCTAAGATTTTAGTGGTCGACAGCGGTAAGGATGATGTTCAGGACAATGCTGTTATACGTACACCTCAAGATGGTCCCAACCCCAACGATCCCACTGACGATTGGGGTCAGATCATTAGAAGCCAATCGGCAACTTTTGGAGAGGGTGCTATGATTATACAGGACAATATAAGATCACTTACCACTGACCAATTCATCACCGGAACTAGACCAATAACTTTGATGCGTGGGTCGACTCTAGGTGGTACTAGCGCTATCAATGGATTAGCGTGGAATCGTGGTACCAAGACTGGTACCTATGATAAGTGGGAAGACGCTACCGGTAGCGCCGATTTTGGGTGGGCCGCTATGAACGATACTTTCAAAAAGTTGGAAAACCGTAGCCAGATTACTAGGATATATGGTCAACCAGTCCCCATGTGGTTACCTCACCCTGGTCCGTTCCCTCCCCCTACCGATGGTCAAGGTGTATATTTTGACTCTCGCTATATGGGTGATAGTGGTCGCATCCATCTTACCCAAAGTGTCTTACCAGGTTATACTAACAGAGCGATGAAGGAGGTTTTGGCCGCTGGTCTCCAACCAGGTCGTACTTTTAAGATCGATCTTGACCCTGAAAATCCAGCTAATCCTACCGAATACCATGCCAAGCTTCCAGAGACTAATTACGACCAATCTGACCCCTCTTTCAGTACCTTTAACCCTTACCCTCTGACTACCCCTGGGTTAACATATACTCCTCCCCTCGATCATGGTAACGCCAAGGGACCAGAGTATGCAGGTAGTCCTAGTAAGTTGGGAGGTGTTGGCCTGAGGAAGAACCTATGGGCTAGGTGCTTTGCCGCACCAGCCTTTATGTATCCTGTCATCTACAATACCATCCCCAATAATGTGACTCTCAAGACCAAGTGCTATATTACAGGATTGATATTTGACAATCTTAACGATCCATTGGAGTGTACCGGTATCAACTATATCGAAAATGGATGGCAGGTTGCCAATGTTGCTAGAGCTATCCGTCGAGATGTTAAACCATGGAAGGGTACTCTTAGTGAGGTTGACCGTAGCACATGCACCGAGGAACAGGCAAAGATCAACCAATCCGTAGCTCTAGCGGGTGGTATTAAATCAGCCTATGCCAAACTTGATGTGTGGTTGTGTCTTGGTACAATGGACTCTGCTGCTATGCTTCAGAGAAGCGGTATAGGTCCCAAGGAGTTACTCAATAGTCTTAGTTATTCTCCTGTACCGGTCAGACTTGACAAGCCTGGTGTCGGAAATAATGTTCAAGACTCATGCGATTTTGCCATAGGTGTGATGCACGAGATCGATTTCAACACCTACCTGCCGGTACCTTACCCGGCATCGGCACAGGCGTACATCTACCTTAACATTTTTGGTGCTGCCGACCCTACCTCTTACTTTCCACCTGCTAATGTGGGTCTTACTTCCAGCATAAGTGGCGCTGCTGTAGGTTATGGTAGCGATGAGAGGGTTCGTTGGAAGTCAAAACCTAGTCTTAGTAAATTTGACTTTGATACTATACCTACCGATACATCGGCCACCTCTGTAGTTTTTGGAAATACCTTGTGGCAAGATACTTACAATTACTCTTCTAACCTTCCATCCAACGTTGACTTTAACAGCAACTATTCACCATCGGTCTATGATCGATCGTCCCTGGGTTTCTATACCATGAATGGCTATACGGCGGGTATTAATACATCGTCATGGATCAGCGAGTATTGGGATGATCAATCCAAGGGTCAGGTGGTTATTACCTCCAACTCACCTTTCGATCGGCCAAACTATGCACCCAATATGTTGGCTAATGAGAACGATATAGAGGCATTTGAGAACCACTTTCAGAACAACCTTATGCCACTCTTTTCCAAGATGAATCAGAAGAGAGTCGGACCTAGAGGACCGGCTACTTTTACCGGATTGTTAGCAATAGGAGGTTTTGTAAACACAACCACAAATATTCAACTCGGGTCCAATGTTACGCATGTATTTGCCGGAGTAGGGCCTATACCCTTTGGTTCGTGCCTATCTAAACCATTTGCCGCTTCATCACGAATCTCTCAAGCAAGTTACGATACCGCAGGATCGATGATAGGATCTGTAGTTACCATAGCTACAGGTCTTGCCGCGGGTCAGAGTGCTGTGGTCACAGGATGGAGTGGTAACACAGGTGTACCCGCAACTAGCTATGTGGCCGATATATCTACTACACCTCTATCTATTGTTCCAGCACCAGGAGATATATATACCGCCATAAGAGGTACCGAGACTCCTATAGATAGCTGTGAGTTTGACACCACCGAGGGTGACACATCTGGACCAGTCTTGACAAATGTTCCAGGTGAAAATCGCAGAAATTTTGTGAGGCTTATGCCTGGTGTGAGTGAGCGTGTCTTTGCCGACATTGGCACCCAGACCCTAGGTGCGAATCCTATAACCACCTATGAAAAATCCACTCGTATAACTATCAACACCTCTCCTACACCCCATGGTTTTGACGTTGGTGAGTATATACTTATATCTGGAGTGACAGCACCCATCGACACCATCACCGCCGACAATTTCAATAACTACCATGTGGTCGACAAGGTGAATTCTCCCACTAGCTTTGATATAGTGTTGTACTGGAACAAGACCGCCATACCAGGAACTGCCGGTTCACCGCAGACCCCTAGCCCTGCTGAAAGCGCGATAGGTATAGTGGGAACAGGTAATACAGGTATAGTTCTCCATACCCTTAAATTCAACAAGCTTGGTTTTAGGGATGTACTCTATGCTCTACACTTTTCAGGTTGGCATGCCTCATCTAGCTGCCGTATGGGACTAGCAGACAATGATCTCTCAGTGGTCGACATTCGCGCTAGGGTGTATAATACTCTCGGTCTTAGGGTGTGTGATGCTAGTATCCTTCCTGTCAAACCAGACTCTAACATTGTCGCCCCTACATATGCTCTTACCCAAAGGCTTTTCGACCTGGTAAGTTCCGAGGAATATGACTCTTATCTTTGAGAAATCAAAACAGATATATACTATTAAACTTTAGCATATGCTAAAGTTTACGTGACATAGTCTTTTTAGAGGTACCGTAAACTTCATCTACTTTAGTAGAAAGTTTGAAAATCTTAATATATATATATATATATATATATATATATATATTATATTA
>Ga0075358_1000006_pt1 | contig 18994 bp, 22 predicted proteins | sample WestPond_TuleA_D_FD_120078 | JGI IMG/M metagenome (GOLD analysis project Ga0075358, IMG submission 120078) | Natural and restored wetland microbial communities from the San Francisco Bay, California, USA, that impact long-term carbon... | ecosystem: Environmental > Terrestrial > Soil > Wetlands ... | reverse complement strand
TTGGCAGATAATAACCAAAGGTTATAGCCTTTTTCAAGGTACTATGGGCGTAGTCCATAGCCTTTTTTCGAGGTACTATAATTAATAATTATAGTAACGCGGTGTCTGACATTAACATAGTATGAGCGACTATAAAAGTTGGTTGCCCTATATACCCTATGTCGCCTCTGGTTTGATAGTGGGGTATATACTGTATATTGAAAAGAAAGATGTGCAATGTCCGACTCTATCCTCATCTGGCGATGAGTGTAAAGATGGAGGTGGAATGTCTTTTAGTTATACAAAGCCTAACCCTACAGATTCGTGTCAGACTCTTTTAGACAAGATAAGAAAGGCTGCAGGTGCTGAACCCGCCTCCATCAAATGGAGACGTGCTTTGATACTCTCATTTTCTATAGTTACGGTAACTAGCATTCTGGTAGGCCCATATAGCCTATTCACTATAGGAGGGCCCAATGGATGGAAACCGTTTTATCTTAGTATAATGATCGGTTTCGTAATATTGCTAGGTAACTACATCTATTATTCATATCATATATATGGCAAGGCCGAGACATGGTTAAAGGACAGTCTTGATATATTGCAACAAAAGTGTATGGTTCGTTAAAGGTGGACCCTGAACAATAGTATGATGGAAAGAAATATGTTTGCTATAACCTTCGTTTAACCAAAGGTTATCTAAATTTAGCATAGCTAAATTTAAGCACTACTATAGTATGTCACCTACGACACAGACCATAATTGGAGTGGTGGCTATAGCTGGTATAGCTGTGGGTCTGTATCTAGTATGGAGGCGAAAGAGAGAACCTTTCAAAGTATTGGGTCAACTCTCGCCTTATAAAAGTGTATACTATCAATGTTTGTCAGAATGTGAACGAGGTGATCCAGCAAAACAATTAACACCAACCAAAGGTAATATGATGTGCCGTGAATATTGCGATTCAAGTTTGACAGAACTATCTAGACGTGGAGGACCTAGCTATGAAGACATCCCCTCTGTAAAACTACCTCCCTATAAAAGTGTTATCGATGAAGCTTATGAGGTATGTGGTGATGGATCTCAAAATTCATGGTGTCGTAGCATCTATACTACATCCAGTGAGATTGATGAAAAGTGTAGGCAGGATTGTGAGTATAGCGCCTACCCAGTCGACACATGTATGGATCTATGTCGAAAGTCTAAATTTGGAAATTATGCAATGGGGTGGTCTTGGAAATAACTTAACATTTATAACTTTCGACCTAGGTCGAAAGTTAATTAGATCACCCGAACTTTGTAGGACTACCTTTGGTGGGTCATGATATGCTAATAATTGTAAAAATTAAGATACAAAATCCAATGTCGAATAAAGTTAGGGTACCAAAGGTGTAAATAATTTCACGGATACCTCTAAAAAGGCTATGGACTTCGTCCATAGTAGAATGAAATATAAGATATATAGAAACATCGATAGCTATAGCCATTAACATAGATTGAAAAAGGTCTAAACACATTTTTTTATAAGGATGTGTTTGTTTATAAGGGTGCCCATATGGACACAACTTTAGATCTCTGAATTGAAAACATTCGACACATACCACCAAGGCGCATTTTTTGGTACATCTCACCTGTAAAGCAGGTTTTTCCAAACACAGAAAGCACACTTCATCTAAACAAAGATTAGATGTTACCGATGATGGATCGGATAAAATTTCAGAGGATGATATACCCATCCTTTATTTATAGGCCATTAGTATCCATCTTTTTTCTTAAGGAGATATGCTATAGATTCCGGTAGGTTAACCTAGACTGAAATATAATTAAAATTTAGTCTACATAAACTTTAGTATGGATCGTAATAAGATTCTATTTCTTGGGGGACTAGTGGCTGCTGTGGTAGTCTTTGGATGGATAGTCTTAAGAAAAAATAAAAACACTTTTATGCTAGAAACCACATCAACCGATCCGGAGGTTGAGTTTATTCAGGGTCAACCTAACACACATATTATATACCAAGCCCAGAGAGGTGACATTGAGATTATAAATGATGAAGATGCTATAGCGTTGAATCCAGGTATGGGTATAGGTCAAGGGACATATGGATTTGGACGTTACGGTTCATCTTTTATGGCATGAGAAAAAGTGATAGAGTATACTGATGATGTTTTATTTTCACTAAAGTATTTTCCATACTATAGTATGGAAAATCTTGGAGAATCTACGAACGGTTTCAAACTATGTATCTTTGGAATAGCAGCTGTTATAGTTGGCGTGGTCACATTTAGATATTTTTTTGGCAAAAAAGATGAACATGGTATAGATCGCTATATCGACCCTATATTTGTGAATGAACAGAAGATGAAGTGCGATAGATATCCCCGAACAAATGGAAGTATCTACGGCAGCACTTCCAATATATTTTCAGGCTATCCTTATTATGACAAGGCATATTAATATCAAATGTGTACACCCGACTAATTTATTTCTCTAGGAGAAATAAATTTTCAAGATAACAAGGGATGGGTTTGAGTATATTGAAAGCTCCTCTAGTATATTTAGTTTGTATTACCTTATTTCTGACCACGTATTTTTTCAGCTTGGTGTATATGCCAATATTATTCCGCATCAGAGGAATGGGTTAGATTCACGCCACATATCGAACCCTTTCCTAAGAATTAATTTCGCCGTGTCTACATTTTCATTATCCCACCTAATTTTATAAGCTGTGGTTATGGAGGTGGCCATGGAGGTGGCAAGATTCAACATGTCACCAGCTTGATTACGAAATGTATCTTTATTATCTTCTATAAGACTATACAAAAAATTGTAGATGTCTTGGTCAAACGATATAGTACCAATGTTAAGGGTACCTTGAAAAAGGCTATGGGCAAAGTAGTCCATAGTGGAGTCAAAATATTGGATCAAGTTTGAGATAAGTATATCGGTAAGCTCTGTAGTAGAGTAAGGCTCTAATATGAATCGATGTGGGAACCTCCTAGATAGACCGTCATTCGACCTCATAAACCCTTTCATGGGTTTCTCATACCCAGCCACGATAACTATGTTCAGACCTATAAACTTATCTAGGAAATTTACCATCTCCGTAACAGCCTCTCTGCCAAAATCTTTATTGTTATCATCATCTTGTGATAGTTGATATGCTTCATCTATAAACAGGATACCCTCAAAAGTTTGGACCAATACAGCCCTCATCCTAGGAGCCGTCTGACCTATATATTGAGCTACTATTTCAACCCTAGTAACAATCTTCACAAACTCCCTACCCAAGATACCAACCTTTGAAAAAATATATCCTATAACTTTTGCTATCATAGTCTTGCCCGCTCCTGCCGGCCCATAGATAACTATATTATTGAAGGTTCGGAAAAATGTACCATAGCCTTTTGAGAATGAATACAACATTCTAACTATAAAATTCTTAATATCATCTCGGCCTATAAGACTAGCCAACCCATCTATAGGATTTTCTATTACATCCTTTAGATTTGATTTTATAGTCTTTGCATCTATGACGCTAACCTTAGAAGAGAGCAAGATAATTATATCTTCTATATCCAAAAGAAAAGCGCCAATGAAATCATACATTGGATACAGATCTTTAATTGTTGAATCTGTAGTACCATTTTCTTTTAATCTGGCCACCTTTCGTTTAATATTTTCATATTCGATGCTAAATGTTTTTGAAATTATCTTATAACGTTGAATCTTGGCATTTATTAAATCTTTAGTTGACTTGGTAAAACTCTCAATAAAAGAAGAGTTATTAATCTCATTTCTAAATTCATCCAGGGTAATCTGTATGTCTTCCGATGTGATATCATCATCCCGCGAATCTGACACATATTCATATTGTCTTTTTTCCATCCTTTTAAATGAGTTAGGGTTCTTACGAACCGGTAAGGTATCAAGTATCTCATTTTTGAATTGGTCTATACCGGTCCAATCATACATATTCAAGTAATTTCTAAGGTCGACTTCATATCCTAGTTTCTCGAAAATATCCTTAGCTTCTTTATATTCAAAGAATGTACCGCGAATCTTCTTAAGATGTCTTAATATCTTTTTCTTTTTCTTCGGGTCGGATATTAGAATTTTAACAATATCACTTCTAGAAGCGAGGGTGGGTATGGTGATTCCTTTTAGTTTACTTATTTTGTATAGTTCTGATAGGGTACCGTCAAGTATACCTCTAGTGGAGGTCATAAAGTTATCTTTCGTATCGAAGGACACGAAAGGGTATGTTATGGATATATTAATTTCAATTTTTATATATTTTAGTATCATGTCAAGTAGAAAATATCTCATCATACATCTCTCTCACCCCATCATCTTTTGATATGACTATATTATAAAAAACATCATCATATTTTAGAACACCATTGGTCCTCTTTATAGTTCCATCATCAATGTTGAGGATAGAGTTTATAGCGGTAGACTCTTTTAGGTCAGAAAGAGGTTTAACTCCAAACTTAATCCCTTCTCTTGTCAATTTTGAATACAATTGGCTTTTCCTAAATATCTGAAATTGTTCAGATGTTCCTGTCAGATAAACCTTTATAAAATATCTTTCTTGAAGTGATTTATAGTCGAAATCTTTTAACTCTGTGTAATCCAACACAACATCCATCTTTGCTTTCAACCCAAGGTCAATTTCTTCCATATCAAGTCCCCCATCATCGTGAAAAGTAGCGACCCATATTACCTTATCTGGAGACTCATTTTGCTTTACCTGTCTTGAGCTACCAGTGTAATATATATTCTCTCCTACCTTACACTTTTCATGAATGTGTCCAACTATGATTGGTGGTAGTGATTCGTCCCATGAATCACCCTTTGTACTCTCTCGATCACCATAAAACACGCCTCTAAATTCTTGATGTGCAAAGATGCACGTCGCGGTAGTCCAATCATAATTTTGATCTCCTACTAATTTTTCAAGGGCTTCATTAAATCTACCAACTGGTACATAGGGGCACATTACAAATTCAAAGTCTGCTATTCTTAGAAGGGTTGGGTAGTCTACGATCACAACATTATCCCATTCTTCTAGGGGGCCGAAAAAATGATTGCTGGTAAGGAATTGGTTTTGATTTATTAGATCATGGTTACCCATCAACACATAGGTGGGTGCTATATCTGACAATGCTTTTATAAATTTACATGCTTGCTTCCAAGGTGAATTTCTTACCGTCTCGTGTGTGTCTAGGATATCTCCTAATACAACTATAAAATCTGGTTGTGTGATGATGGCTTGCTCTATGCACCTTTTAATAAGTTCTTCGCATTCTTCATATGCACCTACCTGGAAATGTGGATCTCCTATCACTAGGACTTTTATACCTACAGACCCCATCTTAAAAATATTAACTTAAGGTATAGTAGTCGCTACTTCGATGACTTCAAAGTCCCTAAATACTTACATATGGTTGGAAGGGAATCCCATTTTTTCATTATCTTATTCAGATCGAAAATCAGTTATCAAAACTGATCTTACCGGTTACAGACCGGACCCTTTACAATATCTATCTCCCAATAAAAAATACAAAAGTCATATAACTTTCGACCGCGAGATAGATCATGAAAATAATGACGTGTGGATTTTGAAAAAGATAAAGATAGACGGAGCTACAACAAAAGATCTTACATTTGTTTACATAAGGTAAAAGTTTTGAGCCTCTGGTTCAAATTACTATAAAAAATGTAAAACATGAAAATTGGTATTAGCGTAATACATATTAGTATATGTTGAGTTATATATAAGTGAACCTTATAACTTACTAAAGATGGAATTGCTCCCTTTTGAAGTCTTTGTCCACTTTGAGCTGGAGTTTGAAGATGCTAGGAGGTTGGCGTTGGTAAATAAGTACTTCTACAATTATCTACCTTTTAATATTAAGATAACAGAACAGATAGTTTACAAACCCTCTTACAAACATTTTCTACCAGCTTTTACTAATATAAAACTTCAAAATAACACCCTTTGTTACCTGAATCTATTCACCCACATCCATACCCTCGATCTAAGCCGTACTAATGTGTCTGACGTATCTACCCTGGGTGGAGTTCATACACTTAATCTAAGCTTTACTAAGGTCACCGACGTATCCGCCCTGGGTAACGTCCATACTCTTAATATACGGGGTACTAAGGTGACGAATGTGTCTGGTATATCCGCCTTGGGTAAAGTTCATACCCTCGATTTAAGCTTTACTAAGGTGACCGACGTATCCGCCTTGGGCGGAGTTCATACGCTCGATCTGAGTTGTACTAATGTGTCTGACATGTCAGGCGTATCTGCATTGGGTAAAGTTCATACCCTCAATCTAAATAGTACTAAGGTGGTGAATGTGTCCTTTCTAGGTGGAATCCATACCCTTAATCTAAGCAATACTAAAGTTGTAGATGTATCCGCTTTAGGTGGAGTCAATACCCTTAATCTAAGCAATACTAATGTCACCGATGTGTCTGTCCTGGGTAAAGTTCATACCCTTAATCTGAGTTATACTAAGGTCACCGACGTATCTGCCTTGGGTAACGTTCACACCCTTAATCTGAGTTATACTAAGGTCACCGACGTATCTGCTTTGGGTAAAGTTCACACCCTTGATCTAAGTGGTACTAAGGTCATCGACGTATCTGCCTTGGGTAAAATTCACACCCTTGATCTAATGTGTACCAATGTGTCCGACGTATCTGCTCTGGGTGGAGTTCATACCCTTAATCTAAGCTTTACTAAGGTCTCGGACGTATCTGCCCTGGGTAACGTCCATACCCTCTATCTAAGTGGTACTAAGGTCACCGACGTATCCACCCTAGGTGGAGTTCATACCCTCTAAGTGAGACTAAGGTTACCGACGTTAGTGCATTGGGTGAGCTATATTAAGGTACTATGAACTTTGGTGTATACGAAAATTGAAATATAAATTTTGGATAGTAGGTAGATATCGCCGTATCTTCAACAGATAACTTAAGGCTCAACTACCATCATACTGACATACTGCATACTAGTATGTCGTCGTCATCTCACCATGAGCTCGAAGGTAGATTCTATCCTAGAGATACCGCTTGGCATAAGAACTGGTTCGATGTCAAGACCGAACTACCAAGATTGACCAACAGCGTTATGCAAGGCATAATCAAGTCTCTACTTATGAAGTTTCAGCAATCGGATGAGACTTCCAAGACAATCCGACTAATGCATCTGTTAAGGATTAGAGCTATGATGATCTTGTTCTTTGGTTACCAGACCGCCTCCAAAACATGGCCCGATGTGGTAGGTATGATAGCAACCGATCATGAAGGGTGGTGGTCTACCCGTTCCCAAGAGGAAGAGGATATCATCACCTCCTTCTATACGAGCTTCAATTCTTTGATTAAGGAGCGCAAGTACTCGGAGGCGGGTAACCTTTTTACATCTACAGATATGAAGTTTGGAAAGTATAGACATCAAAAGTACCTCACCAATTTACCTGGGTAAATCTACACTAGGGGGTAAATATGAACTAGAGATATTTCCAAGAGCTTTCTTCTCTACGGAGAAGAAAAATTACCTTCTTATATGCTTGAAAATTCTCGAGTGTATATCCTAAGTTCTAAGTTTTGATTACCAAAGGGGGTACCTGTCATCTGAATAGTGGGTTTGATATCTCTGTAAGACATGGCTACGAATTCAAATATATAATCTCTACCTCCACCATCGGCGGGATTGGTGGTAGCCACTATCTTTATAAGTTTCGAGACTGAGTTTGTATTTGCGTAGTTGACATTAACATTGGAGATGGAACAATTTTCCAGTACAGATCCCTCTACCAATGCTGCGTTAGCACTTGGATCCACATAACCAATATATCCACCGCCCTGACCGATGATACCATAATCGATATCAAAAGAAAAATAGTAGCCCGTAGTGAGATTGACTAACATTATAGTCTGCTGTCCATCAAACCTTATAAATTGTAACGCGGTATTAGGATCATCAAGGGGATTATGGGTTCCATTAGAGTCTATAGGAACCGTCCACACCTTTGTAGTATAATCTGGGGCCATATATGACATCTTAATGCCATTTGTTTTAAGTTTAGGGGTGGTCCTGTAGAACAGAATGGAAATCTCCATATTACTACCAGGAGTTACGACGCCTCCAATCACTCCAACCGTAGTTGGAATGTGTAAAAATGGACACAACTCAAACCTCAGCACCAAGTTGTCCGGTGACATGGAATCGGTTACATCAAAAATGTTGATACGCGATGACGTAGATATTTTTGAGATAGGCTGTGTCTCTACGGTACACCCCATGGGTGGAATATCTTGCCCATTGACAACATAATTTATAGTCTGATCATACACCTGCGCTGGATTGGGAAACATTGGTAGAGCATTGGTAGTCACACGATTGGTACCACCCTTCAATCCAAAAGACCATATATATGTAAATCCGCTAGCATTATATTTTACTATAACACGATGAGGACCGACCACCCTAGGTATCTCTACCTTGGATGCAAGATCGACACTAGTGAATGACTTGGTAAATTTTGTTATATTATAAGCCGTAGTGGCCAATGCTCTTCCACCTTGTGGACCTATAGCATAGACAGCCATCTTAGTGCGAATATTATCACTACTAGTAATGATTACTTTTTTAAGAGATGGAAGTTTACATCGTCTAGTTTGAGATATCCTATGGTCTAGTATAGGTTATGAGTGGTAGGTTTCGATTGGCTCAATAATGAATCGGATGTCTTCAAAATACGTATATCATTATCTTTTATCCAATCTAATGAATTTGAAGTATTTGAAGAATGGTACATCTTCTTAATATCTTGAAACGACTTGGTTTTGTATTTCTTCCAAAATTTAATACTATCTTCAATTGCTTTACATTGAGTACTTACCATCTCAGTCATGATATTAATAATATTAGTTAGAAATTCTTCGGGTACATCTTCGTATAGAAAAAGTGAAGGTACCCCTTCGACCTCCAACTCGAAATTTTGTTTCGCAGGGGTAAGAGACCGTATGTGATCTAACACATCACATAATCTATCAACCTGTTCCATGGTAAGATTTTTCTTATAACCTGTGCACACTACATACACCTCCGAGTTGGTAGGTCTGGATGTAAGAGGTTTTACAATCTTAACACTATCAAAAGTAGAGCATAGTAACAACAATAAACACACACTAGACATTTCGAAAAAAGATAATTCTTTTAAAATCGCGGTACCTCCTTTTTCTAAAAGAATAAGACTACCAAGAGTATGTCCCATATGAACCGGGATGTTTATTTTTTCTTCTTCATCGTAATTTATATTTATAGGAACATACTTGACATCAGATGTAACGAGATCTACTTTTTGAGGTATGGAGTTTGAGATGTGTCTTAGATTTGCAGATGATGTAATGTCACCTGTGCCATCCTCGCCATATAACCATAGATGGGGGTACTTACCTATCAATCCATAATCGTCATCTAGGTACTCGCTGCTACCACTGGAAGTTTTGGATGGTAGGTATGTGTTAGCATACCAAGTCCATTCCGTATCAGGTCTATGAGTTTTGATAAAATGATTGATGGCTAGTAAAAAATTTCCAGGTGCTTCGGCAAGACTTATGGTAGTGTATTTATTGTTTGGGGTAGTTGATTCGGAACTTCGTTTCAATGGCAGATATCTAGTTAACTCATACATTTTCAACCACGCGTTTGTTACAATCTCACCGGAATATTTTTTGGCTATAATTCCATGCCTGCCCCTAAGGTAATCATATGAATTTAGCATATCCCTTATAAAATTGTATCTTTTCGTATTAATCTCTGATGTTGTTATTATATCGATCTGACGTTTACACATATTTAGTTTATATTTTAATTTCTGAAGATTTTCATTAACTTTTCTATAATGGGTATCATCAAACAACAACCATCTTTCCACGGGTGGTAAGACGTAATCGGTTAATTCGTTTGATAGGTTATATACTTTATGCATCGGTACGATATACCACAGCAATTATAAGACCAGTTGTGTTTAATCTTATTTATTTTTTTGAAAAAATACTATAAACTTTATATACATAAAGTTTTACCAAAAGTATATAAACTTTATCGACCTTAGTCGAAAGTTCACGGTAGGTATACGAGCATTAACTTACCTCATTGACAACCATCAATGGTGACTTGGGTTCGTATACCACCCACCTTATTCCATCTCCATAATACACCTTCCCATTAGATGTGTTGTACATTAGGATACCCCTTATAGGAGGTCGAGGGTCGGTATGTAGATTGCAACATTGACCATAACGGATCAATAATTTTATAATATCCATGGTTGGATACTATAGTTGCACCCACTACTATCTCAAGTACATCTTTTTCTGTGATTAATAATACAAAATATATGTAGTTTACCATATCCAATTCTCGGAAAAGGTATAATTAAGATGTCATCTTTTAGGATAACAAAGGAATCTGAAAAGATCCCAAAACAGACAATGTCTGATTACACAGATGAAAATAAAGTTTTCGGGGAGACTGATAGCGGTATTAGAATTACTCTATCAAAGATGGACGATAGCGTCATATGTAGTTGGAAAGAGATTTCTAATTCATTAAAGGTAGAAAACACAGGTATGATATATATTCAACTTCCTCTAGAATATACTCCCCTAGATGGTGAGTTTAGATTTCTGGTACCCGGAAAATATCTGAACTATAATCATATATATGCAGAGATAGGTCCAGGGTATATAATGTTTATGCCGAATGTTGGAATGGTGTTTGTTCAAGATGATGAGGTGACGATATATGCGGGGTCTGTGGGGTATCATTTGTAGATAAACATAATATCCCTAAAATGAAAAAGACGTTCTTACACAAAATAGCCAGTGTAAAAACATTCCAGTTAATAAGAGAATAAAGAATACGATCCAAAAGTTCTTTTTCCAGTATTTTGCAATCACAAAGCTTGCCACTATAGTAAGAACAAAATCGACTATAGCTACATTTGCTATACGAAGGGAATGTACACCCTTACCTGGTTCACCAAAAATGTTAGCATAGGCGCACGACATATAATCTTGCTTATTGGGTTGATAAGCTACTAATAAACTCTAGATAGAAAAATGATGTTGATAAAAAGAATGAAGTTTATAATTTGGTTAGTCAAAGTATAGTCACCCTCTCATCGGTCATGAGAATCAAACTTACAAATTTCAAATGTCATAGGGATGCTGAATTTGTAATCCCCGATGATGGTATGATATTACTATCAGGTAGAGGAGGTGCTGGAAAGACAAGTATTTTGTTTGGTATAACATATGCACTATATGGAAAGATACCCAGTAAAGCTAGAAAACCTTATACTCATGGTAAGAAAACGTGTGTGGTAGAATTAGAATATATGGATATGACCATTACCAGAAGCTCAAGATCTATTGTCAAGGTGGAAGAGGATGGTGTATTGTATGAAGGAGATGAGGCAGAAGATATTATCAAAACGCGTATAGGTATGACCTATGATGAATTTCTTATAGGTGTTTTTATCGTCCAACGTAGTTCAACATCTGTCTTATCTATGACCTCTACCGAGCAACTACATTTTATAGAAACCTTAGCCAAGACCGAGACGGCATCCGAAGTGAAGGAAAAGATTAAGGAAAAGATTAAGGATATCAAAAATGAGATGTTGAAAACCCAGGGAGAGATGTCTACCTTAACCGATCAGAGAGATGAATTGTTAAATAAATATTCTGAAGGTATAACCATCCCAGAAGAGATTGAAAATGGCATAGATCCAGATACGGTAAGATCGGATATAGAAGATTTCAAAACCCAGATGTCCGATCTTAGAGTAGAGATGAATAAGTTAAATACCAAGATATCGAAAATAAAACTATCAGAAAAGAAGAAGCAAGACACTCAAAAAAGTATAGATAATCTAAATGCAGAGACTAAACAACTAAATACTATAATAGAATCAACTCAAGAGCTATCAGATGAAGATTTAGAGTCACTGGAAAATGACGTAGCTGAGATGAGATCTAACATCTCCTATTATACAGGATATCTGGATTTCATTAAACAAAAAGATATGTTAGACAAGGCTATTGGTGATTATAAAAATATAACCTCCAGTAGAATAAAAGAGATTAAAGCTATCCTTCTTTCAGCGGAAGAGATAGATGCTCTTAAAACAAACTATGAAGAGGCTGTTGAAACAAAACAAAATTATATGGTAAAGTTAGCTAAATATAACACTGACCTTGCAGCCAAAGAAGACGCCAAATCCAACCTCGCCAAGATTTTTAGGAAGATTAAAGCTTTGTATCCTACGAAAAAATCAAAAGATATATCCAAACCAAAAGACATGATTTTGTTTTTGAAAAAGTGCATAGCGAGCACTCAACCTAGGATGCAATGTCCTCACTGTGATGCTACTCTGGTAGTGGTAGAATCAGAATTGATGATACCACCCGATGAAGTCGACTACGGTACCGACGACATTGAAATATCTACCGTGAAAAAGATGTTGTACGATGTAGAAGACTTTGCAAAAAAATTCAATGTCACACCATGTCACCCAGGCGACCAACCACCAGATCCTAGCATCGCATATAAAAAGTATTTTTCCGAGGTCAACCTGAGAGAAGAATATCAAAAATTGCAGACTCAAAAATTACCACCATCTCTATTGACAGCAAAAACTAACATAACTAAAACAGCTAAAATATATGAGGAAGAAGGTGTCATAGGTCCTGATGATGTTCAAGAAACTATAGACTCTCTTACCCAAGAACTTGATCCTAAGATTTCTGACTATGAATCTGCTAAAAATATCAAGTCCATAAATTCTAAACATCGATTGGAGCTAAAAGAAAAGATATCTAAAATGACAAACCTTAAGAAAATTTTAGATGAATTGAATAAGACCACCCCTTCCCTAAAAAACCTTGAAATAAAGTTAAATTCAAACTCTAAGAAAGTGATGGAAATAAATGATAAGATAGTCGAATTGACTAACATTCTTAATAATGTTGCAGAGTATGAAGATTACCTTTCCGTGATCGAGTCGGCTGACCTCTTGGATGAAAAGATAATTGAGGCGACAACCAGATATGATGCTCTTGAAAATAAACTAAAAGCTTGTTATGGATTAGAAGAAGCAGCTAAAGAAGCAGAGATTGTAGTATTGGAAGAGACAGCCAGAAATATAAATGAACATGCTAAGATCTATCTTGACAAGATGTTTGAAGATCCGATCGCAATAGAGTTAAGATGTATAAAAGATAAAAAGGGGAAAGGAACTAAATTACAACTTAACACATCCATAGACTATCAAGGTGACACGTACGATACCGTAGAAGAACTTAGTGGTAGTGAAAGGCAGAGGTGCGACATTGCATTTCTAATGGCCGTCAATGACATAGTTGGCGGTAAGTTGCTTATGATGGATGAAAGTATAAATTGCATGGACTCTGCCCTCAACACTGATGTGTTAAATATAATCCATAACGTCTGTGTTGGAAAATTGGTCTTGATGATATCACATGAAGCTGTAAGAGGAATATTTGATGATGAGATACCAGTCTCTCACTAAGGGTGGTAGGGTAGTGAATATTTGACTAAAGATAACTTCCGACTAACGGTCGGAGTACTTCTTATGGAAGTCAAATATTGAACTTTGGATCAAGACTACTAAAGCAACATACGAATATAGGATAGAAGTGTTATCTGATCGGCTATCTCATATGTTTTCACAAATGCCTGGAATGATTTTTTATCAAGGGTGCGTTTATCAACCTTCCATAAGATAGAGGGTATAAGAATTTCTCCATTCAACATAGCTATATTTTGTAGCTGTTCTATGCGATCGATAATCTGCCTCTTTTTCGATTCACCCAAACTCTGATATACATTGGCAGATAACAATCCTTTTATCTGGTCTATGGCGGCTTCTTCAGGGGTACGCATAGCTTTTTGTGCTTTTTCTCCCAACATTGGAGCTAAGACGGTGCGGGTGCCTTTATCTGCTTTCATCTGTTGAAGCTCTTTAAACCCGGGTCTAAAATCCAATTCTTCATCATACATCTCTTCTATTATCTCAACCCTGCCTTCTTCCTCATCTCCAGAGTCGACATCTTTATCAAAATCGATCTCTTCTATATCTTCATATGGGTCTTCATCGGCGACATAATCATACAAACTATCTTGCCAATCATCATCCATATCCTATGCTTTTAGTAAGAGTACTTTCTACTGGAAGTAAAAAGGATGAGCACTACTAGTATATTAGCAGACTTAACATTTAAAATTTAGATAGGTAGTAGATAGGTACGGGTAGTAAATATAGTAGGTGGTATCGAACATGGATATTGGCACTTCACGATCGTGTCCCATATGCTTGGAGATAATAAAAGATACTCATATCGTAGAACATAATTTAGACATCATATCGAGGGTAGATTCTAACCTTCATATGGACTACTCTCTGCGACATAGTCCGCCAAATGTAGATCCAAGCGAAACTCGGAGTCCACTAAAGGTAGACTCGAAACTTCGTTTCGATGATTTAGACGATATTCTTACCATGAAATGTGGACACATTATCCATACAAAATGTATAAAAGGTATGCTAAAGTTGGAATGTCCTCTATGTAGAAAAAATTTGAGTGTGTCTCTACCCGCCGATATAAAGGACATTATAACAAAAAATATCGAATTCCAAAGAATAGCACAACTCGATTCTCCTAACTTACTCGATGTTGATGTGTCGTCGAATGATGATACTGAAACTCCATTGGTAAGAGCTATAAGATATTTGAATCTAATTGGTATATCACCATCTCGAATCAAAATTTCTATAAGTGAAATCATATATCCGGACACATCTTCTTTTTCAGATATAGTTTTTGATATATTACACAAGATAATTGGACGTGAAACTAACATGCCTATAGAAGAAGATTTACCGAATTTAGATTCCGACCTACGGTCAGATGATACCATGCTCGACTATAATAGCGATCTACTAGGCACACATAGAAGATTTTCAGGTCGAGGAAACAGGTTTGATTTTTTCGTTATAGGTAAAAATAATCAAGTCATAGATGACAGTGAAGATGACAACCCATTTCACTTTCAATATGCAAACATAAATTATGAAGGTCAGACATAGTAATAAGGTTGAGAAGCCTATATGTGTTTTGACAGTAGGAGTTCATTGTTAGCATGGTCACTATCATACTCGATAAGCATATACCTATATAATAGGAATAGAAATTATGATAGATGGAATGCGGCCTTTATCACTACGTTCAGTACCATTCAGCTTTTTGAGGCAGGTATATGGGCTTCAAAAGAGACTCCAGGTTATAGTGAAAAAACAAATGAAGTGATGACAAAAACTATACTAGTTGCTCTTTTGTTGCAACCCACCATACAGTCATATATGGGTTATAAGTACGTTGGATCCGATGAACCCATATCAAAGGCTATCTTGGGGACTATGAGTTTTATATTTTTAGGGATGGTAATATGGGGATTCAAAAGACTATGGTCGGCAAAACCTGGGCAATTTAATAGTTGCATCGGCCCCAATGGTCACCTGGTATGGAATGATACGTCGACCATGGGTCAATACTTTTTGGGTAATAAGTATGTCATAGCCGCCTACTTGGCGGGTATAAGTGTACCGTTATTGTTTATGAAAGACTATAGATATATCCCTCTGGTGATGATAGGTATCACTACCGCGATATATAGCATTACTACATCATCGGGTAAGGAGTTTGGAAGTTATTGGTGTTTCACCGCGGTAGCATATGCTATAGTATCGCTCTTTTTGTAGACCGTAGTTATATGAAACTTTGACCAAGATAGATTATTATCAGAGATTATATGATACACTTATAGTATACTGGCATCACTATGCATACCATCGAAACTATACTTAGTATAGGGTTGGGTGCATTGGCCCTCGTCTTGGGGTATCTAGTGGTGTCAAGGTGGTATCGAAAAAAATATACATTTACACCAGATGATGAAAAGTATGCACACGAAGTTTTATCTTCGATAGATCCCCAAAATATTTTTCAAGTCCACGACTCATTTATTAAGGAGAACTTTGATAATGTTCTTATGGTCAAAAAGCCTGTTAATGAGACGGAGACTAAAGCTGCTTCATTCTTCAATATACCTAATATTAGATATTGGCCCTATTATTCTTACACCTATCCTTATCAATACTCAGAGGGTGGAGCATGGCCTCCTAATATGTATAGTAGACTTTATCATTGGCAACCAGGATATGATACAGCTGGATGGAGTTATTGGATGAGACCAGGAATGTCATACGCTAGATGGCCTCGTAATAGATGGGTCCAAAACAATGGTACATACTATTTTATAAACAATGGTGGATCGAAGGCTAGAGCAAATGATTATCTCTAGGTATATTCGTAACCTACATTTTCGATGCCAATCGAAAATAATCAATAATAATAGCGAGGGGTATATGAGTTATGGCTATCGTCCCGAGAAAGAAAATATGTCTACCTATGATAGATTATATAGCAGGTGGATCCAAGCCATCTAACCTTCGACTAGATGAGGTGGTAACAAAATGGGAGGTTACCACTCGTATGGGTGACCCTAGTGCTTATGGTGAGATATGGCAAGCATGCGAAAATTCAAGGTGTAGCTATGTGCTAAAATATATACCTATAGGTTTAATCTCACCGGAAGACCCGTCTCTATTACCTCGAACCAAAGATGATATAGTAAGGGAGATAAAGTTGCAGGCTAAGATATCGAAATTTGGTCTAGCTCCTCAGGTTATAGATTCTTGGACATGTACTACAGGTGGTGTTATAGTAATGAAATCTATGAAACAGACGGTTAATAGTTTGATTAGACAATATACATCCTCAATGGTAAGACACATCATAGTCGGATCGTGTCTCGGTATAATAGATAAGTTACATTCTCGAGGATATTATCATGGAGACTCACACCTAAAAAATATCATGGTAGATTACAAAGAAGACGATATGATAGAAGCTGAGGACGCTTTTGAAGATGGTGAAGTTGACGAGATTGAAAAATATAAATTAGTTGGATATAGATATTATTTTATAGATTTGGAACGATCTGGAGAGATAAAAACACCACAAGATCGAATAGTAGATTACGAAATACTTACCATGGACCTTAACTATCTGCTATCTGATCTCTCTATAACAGAAGAGAAACGTGATATAGAAAATATTATAGAGATGACATCAAGTATGATATTAAACATGAAATAGATATATGAGCGTAAAATGAAATTATAATATTAAAGTTGTAGCGTATAGTTGCTACTTATAGTTACTACTTATAGTTACTACTTATAGTTGCTACTTATAGTTACTACCTATAGATGGATAAGGTAGATTTGAGTTCATTAGATATGTTGAGAACCCTAGCAAAAAATATCAAAGTCGGTGACATTATTGCTACGCTCTCTTACAAAGAGATATCTCAACTAAGAAAATTTGTCAAGGATGAAGGGCGCGATATATACTTTTGTATATATGGTCACTCGACACCTATAGTGATAGTTATGAATAGTCTGATGAAGACAGATTCCATGGGCATGGATACTGATTATTGATTTCTCTCTTTGAGAGAAATTTTCCAACTCAACCACAATCATACCCGACTATCGTAGGATGTTATGGTACCTCCGAAAAAGGCTATAACCTTTGGTTATTATCTGCCAAGGTGGATAATATGGACGTAGTCCATAGGATATAAGTCGACCTATGATCGAAATATATAATGTATGTCGACCTATGATCGATCAACACCGCTTTAGAAAAAAACGATATTACAATATAGTTGCAGTACATCATCTCGGGGCTATAAGTTCGAAACATGTCTGGTCGTGGTAAGGCGTTTCCTAAGCACAAGTCGGTTGAGGCTGACGAGATCGATCTCGATGATGTCGAGATCATTGATGACGAAGAGGTAGTCGAAGACATCGAAGAGGAAGAAGAGGTAGAAGTCGCCCCTAAATCCAAAGCTAAGTCTAAGGCTGTCCCCAAGGCCAAAGCCAAGGTGTCTCCCAAATCCAAAGCTAAGGCTAAGGCTTCTAGCAATGATGAAGAGGAAGATGCTGAGGAGGAAGAGGAGACTCCTAAGGCCAAACCGAAGGCTAAGGCTAAGGCCAAGGGAAAGGCCAATGCTAAAGCCAAATCTAAGGCTAAAGTCGATGATGAAGAGGAAGATGCTGAGGAGGAAGAGGAGACCCCCAAGGCTAAGGGAAAAGCTAAAGGGAAGGCCAAGGCGTCCCCTAAGGCTAAGGCTAAGGCTAAGGGCAAAGGTAAATCTAAGGCTAAGGTTGACGATGAGGAAGAGGCTGGTGATGGCAAGCGTCACTTCAAGGTCAATGTCGAGTCGGTAGAACCCGAGGTCGATCCTTCGCTGTTTAGCATCAAGGGAGGTAGATATACATCAAAGTCGCCGATGGCCGCGGCCAAGAAGGCCTTCAACCACTTTGCTAAGAAGTCTGGTTATGAGGATGGACAAGAGTTCATCTTCTCTATCATCGAGACTACCGAGGGTAGTGATGGTAAGGAATATTGGTACATTGGTCACCGTGAGGTTCTTGATGAGCCTCAGTATATCTCAAAGGGTGATACTCAAATTGAGATCAAGGTGAAGACGCACGTTAAGGCTTATAAGCCTGCTGATGATTCTGAGGCCAAGCCTACCAAGGCCAAGCCGAAGGCTAAAGCGAAAGGCAAGGCCGGCTCACCAAAGGCTAAGGCCAAGCCGAAGGCTAAGGCTAAGGGTAAGGGAAAGAGCAGGGCTGCTGAAGCTGAGGAAAATGAGGTCGATGATGAGGAGGCTCAAGTTGATGAGGATGGTGACATCGTAGAGGATGAGGAGGATGTTGAAGATGAGGAGGAAACTCCTAAGACGCCCAGGGCTAAGGCTAAGCCGAAGGC
>Ga0075358_1000005_pt1 | contig 19382 bp, 14 predicted proteins | sample WestPond_TuleA_D_FD_120078 | JGI IMG/M metagenome (GOLD analysis project Ga0075358, IMG submission 120078) | Natural and restored wetland microbial communities from the San Francisco Bay, California, USA, that impact long-term carbon... | ecosystem: Environmental > Terrestrial > Soil > Wetlands ... | reverse complement strand
CTACCAAGAGTAGATTATAACCTATGACTTTTAGTTAAATTCGTCTAAATACCCGATCTCCGGTAGATATGTCGGATACGTCGGTGACCTTAGTATCACTTAGATAGAGGATATGGACTTTACCCAGATCAGATATATCAGACACATTAGTAAAGCTTAGATTAAGAGTATGAACTCCACCCAAGGCGGATACGCCTGACATGTCAGACACCTTAGTATAACTCAGATCGAGGGTATGAACGTTACCCAAAGCGCTAACATCGGCGACCTTAGTATAACTCAGATCGAGAGTATGAACATTACCCAAAGCGCTAACATCGGCGACCTTAGTACCACGTAGATTAAGGGTATGGACTCCACCTAGGGCGGACACGTCAGACACATTAGTCCAACCTAGATCGAGGCTATGGACTGCACCTAGGGCGGATATGCCAGAGGCATCAGACACATTAGTCCAACCTAGATTAAGGGTATGGACTCCACCCAAGGCAGATACATCGGTTACCTTGGTATTGCTTAGATCGAGCGTATGAACGCCACCTAGGGCAGATATATCAGACACATTGGTACCACGTAGATTAAGGGTATGAACGCCACCCAAGGCAGATACATTGGTAACCTCAGTATAACTCAGATCGAGCGTATGAACTCTACCCAGGGCAGATACGTCGGTGACCTTAGTACGGCTTAGATTAAGGGTATGAACTTTAGTAAATAGATTCAGGTAACAAAGGGTGTTATTTTCAAGCTTTATATTAGTAAAATCTGGTAGAAAATGTTTGTAAGAGGGTTTGTAAACTATCTGTTCTGTTATCTTAATATTAAAAGGTAAAAGATCATAGAAAAGCTTATTTACCAATGCCAAACTCCTAGCATCTTCAAACTCCAGCTCAAAGTGGACAAAGACTTCAAAAGGGAGCAATTCCATCTTTGTAGTAAGTTATTAATATTCGTATGAACTTCACTTATACCGAACAAAGTTCAGATTATACCTTTGGTATATATAACTCAGCATATACTAATGTGTATTATACTAATATCAATTTTCATAAGTATAAACTTGTGATCTACCTTTGGTAAATTTATATTATATTGTTAAATTAGTGTGCGTGGTATAGCGATCTATTATTCGTTACCATGACGTCTACATTTATGCTACAGAAACTAAATGAGCGACCTAAGGTTGATACAGGTGGTAATAAATGGTCATATTCTCTAGGTGCGTCTCCATTAGGCGGAATGGAAGATAGCTATATTAAACTTCAAGGACCGTGCCATCCAGATTTTGCTACTATCCCTGTGGGTAGACCGGGGGGTGTAAAGATGTGTGTTAGGAAACCAGATCCATCATGCCCCCCAACATCTACCGGTACCACCAATATCCAACCTAGGATAGGTCATTCACTACAGGTAAAGGCAATGATAGAAAATGAGAGGGGTCAGGGTTATCATAGGGGATCGGTGGATCTGTATGATCCTAAACAGAATTTTCCAAATCAGAAATGGAACCCTCAGTATTATTCTGATAGGCGTATCCCTTATGAACAAGACCTCCTAAGAGCGGATTATATTAGGTTGCCACTAGAATTTAGCGGGACGGGTATAAAGACAACCAGAATTCCTCATGAACTTAGAGATTCCGACCAACCATACTTTCAATATGGATACTCATTTACTCCAAAGGAAGACGATGCTACCGGTAACCGTACCGCCACTAGGTGGGATCAGACTCGACCACCGTACAAGTATGATATTACCAGACTACATCAACCATACCCCATATGGAAACAGGAACATGAGGTGATGGGTCATCCTCAGGATCGATATGACACCACCCACTTTGAGAGGATAGTCTAAGCAAGCTTAGACTTTACGACCGACCTTGATAGGAATGAACTTTTGGTAAAACTTTATGTATATAAAGTTTATGGTTTTGGTTCAAATGCCAAGGTCGGCCTATGATCGATTTGGGGTTTGTAAAGATTTGTCATCGATCATAGGTCAACATCTCGACCCCAAATTTTAGGATTTTGATAAAAGTTTCGTGGATACCTACCCACGAAAAATTTCAAAAAGTATAAAACGACATAGGTCGATCGGAGTAGCACTCGTTAGCGGAGCATCCCAGCGCGACTAAGCTTTTGTCTAATATATCTCTCGAGATCAGAGTAGTCCACAAAGTGAGGTATACGTATCAACATTACACCTTGTTCTTTACATCTTAGGTCCTTGAGGGAGTCTTTTTTCACCTGGTATATAAAATCATCTGGGCCGTTGGGATGAAAACGGGGTATATATTTTGAATGTTGCGCACCATCATATTCAAAAGCTAGACCTCTCCCTATAGGAGTTCTAATATCTGGAGCGAACCCATCTAGCTCAAGATTATGTCCACCACTTACCGGATTTTTTAACCAATCTGGTCTTACACTTTTGAAAGGTGTGTGAAAAATCTGTTCAAAGATTTCTCTACATCTCTCTTGATGTTTGTACCTCTTTTTCTTCTTCTTTTTAACAAGATCTTTGGGGATTCCAAACATATCATTGGTAACATCATTCAGTCTAAGTAGACCCTCCCTGACGGATCTCTCTTTCCATATAAAATATGATAATAGAAAGACTGTCCCTATTATAAATAAGGTCTCGATATGTAAAAAGTTGAGGATCCATCTACTCACCTTCATGTACTTTAGTACTTAGTCGTATTTTATACTTTCGGTATTAACTTAGTAACTAGTAGTGACCCACCACTAATGGATGAGAATATATTACGTAACTTTGCGATAGATGGGTCGGACCTTAACGTACAAGATATAGTTAGTAAGTTACGTTTTATATCAAAGTTAAAACCATGTGAGAAATTAAATGTTGCAACTCTAACTATCACAGGAGGGAGATGGTTCGATCTACATAGATTTAGAAATGAGTCTGAATCGAGAGACAAGACGTTAGAATTTATTAAGAAAGTCGTAGATGATGCACTTGAGATTACATCTAGGTGTTTTATCAATCGATCTAAATTTGCACACTACATAGGTAGGATGATATTAGAGTCACTACAAGAATCTAAGGATGGGATCCATAGTTTAGAGAAAACATACGAAGTCGACAGAATGTTTGTATCCCGAATAGAAGCGTTTGAAAGAATTATGAATGCAAAGATAGACGGTATCAACGAACAGTATAGTTCTTTATTCCCTGAGGAGAGTAAGAAACTACTACCCACATCAAACGTTATATCTGATAATATATCAAAATCATCAAATGCTCTACCGAAGGTAGACTCGAAACTTTGTTTAGATGTCCTACCATCCATAATCGAAGATTATCCTATTACTCCTTCTGTAGAACCTAAACTCGACACTTTGGAAAAAGACGGCCAATCAACCCTAGAATCAGAGACTTCTAATAAAATACCAGATGTTAGTTCACCCAGCCATGGGTTAGATACTACCGCGGATAGTTCTGTAATAATAAAAGATGAAAAAGAATCTACCGAAGATATATTCGGAAATATCTATGGATAGGTAGGTATATAAACTTTAGCATAGCTAAAGTTTTACCAAAGGTATATAAACTTTATCGACCTTAGTCGAAAGTTTATGATGGATAAACTTTATATACATAAAGTTTCAGCGATTACAAAATAGTAATTATCTCGTCGGCCTTCAAAGTTAGAGCATATGCTATCTCTGTGTAAGATGTGAATCCTGAAATCTTCTTATAACCCCCAATGTCATGTTTTGGTTTGATCCCTAGGTGATATAGTATGCACTGTCTATACCTTCTAGAGTGAAGGTACCTTGCAATGTATGGATGTTCATCGCTAAATATAAATGTAGTGTTAGGGTCATCCATCTTAGCATCGATGATCGGCACTAGGGTTTTAATAAAAGTATTTGAATCGGTAGGTATTATAGCGTAGATGGGCATCTATAAGGCTACTAAATATCTACCTCCTCCCCTAATAGTTCGGTTACCCTTTTAACGAGCTTAGTAATTGTAATGTCTGATAAACTTACTTTTTGGGCAAATTTTGTCTTAGTATATCCCATCTCTTCCTTTAATTCTGGAGTAAGACAGAGATAAAGATACACTATAGCAGATGCAACGGATTGTGGACTGCTTCTATTAAGAATTGGATCTACCTTATCAAGAGATTTAGCTATCCTAAGGATAGGTTTATAATGAGATATACCTATCTTTGTAAGATGTAAAATTCGTCTGATCAAATCTGCGGGTTTGATACTTTTAGTCCTATCTTCTTTGAAGATAGCATGATATTCTGATAAACCTGATGATATCTCCTGTCGTGTAAGACCGAAAAGACCCCTAATTTCATCACATGTTCTAATGTCACCCTCTTCTCTTAGAGTATACATTAAACATGCCGCGACTATAGATTTTCTACCAGACCCACGGACGGTATTATTTCCAACTATAGTCTTATATTTGTCTTCGGTGGTCTTTCTTATAGCTAGTGGTATGTGAACTAATTTTGCATCTTGGAATACTTTTTCAATCCCACCTTTGGTATTTTCTTTGGTACGATGGCATCTAGAAGGATCCTTAGACAATCTATTATCAGAAGCACCATAATATCTCCACTCTGGTTGGAAATCCAATTTTTCAACTTCACAACCACATTCTTTACAGATAAAGATACCATCTTCTTGAAATGAATTTGGGTGAACACATTCTTCGATCCCTGGAGTATCTATAATCTTTGATTTGATAGCATTATAGACGGTCTGATCATCGAAAAATTCCAATAGCTCGGAATCAAACGAATTAAAATCAAAGAGTGGACCGTCGGTAGTTACATCCATGGACGTATCTTCTTGATACGTTGGGTTAATTTTGATCGCGCGTTTTTTAGACATCTCAGATTTGTCTAAGACTCACTCGTTTATATCGCGCGACATATAGATGTAACTTTTAAGTATGTTATCAATTTTTCTCATGCTATGGACTTTATCAACATCAGTTGAAAGTTTATCCATAGTATAAACTAAAGGTATATGCATATAGTTCCACATTTCAACCTTAAAGTGACTAGTCTTCTATATAGTACTACTATAAGGTAGTAATATTCATCTCAATAATGAGTACTAAAGGTATTCTCAAAACTTCTAAATTTGGAAAGCCTTCAAGTACTAAATCTTTAGATAAGAAAATTAAATGGAAAGAACCTATAGCCGAACTCGAATCTGAGCTTGCCGAAAATGAAGAGAATAAAAAAAGTCAAAAGAAAAGGCGACGAAAAGCCACGATGCAAGATCATGTTCAACATTACGATAATATATTAGCTTTATTGGATACCGAAATTGATAGAAAAAGCAGAGAAAAGGAAAAGGGTGTACGATCTTTTCAAAAAGCAAGAAAACTTATAGTTCAGATGAGAAAGGAACTACCTCAGGTAACTCGATCTAAGGAGGCTAGGGCCCTATGTTCTACCAGAAAGAAAAATCTTAATAGTGGTCTGTATTTGGAATATACTATCAGCGAGGAACTCGCTGATTTTCTTAAGGTACCACATGATACTACTCTATCACGTATAGATGTGATGAGAGCTATATGTCTCTATGTACATCGCAAGGAGGATGAAGAGCGACCCGAAGTTAAAAGATGGTTTAGCCTCAACCCAAAGGGAAAAAGAGATCTACAAGATCCGAAAGATAGAAAATATATCATCCCGGATGAGAAACTATCTGGGCTGCTACGTTATAAAAAATTCGTCCAGGATGTTAAGAAAGGAAAGATATACAAAAAGGTACGCATCCAAGATGCCGAAGATGATGAAGACGATTTTGAACTTGTCAAGGTGGAAGACACTCGATTAAGCTATATGTATATCCAAAAGTTAATCAAGGACCATTTTATAGAGGCTGTGAAAAAAGTCGAGGTCGAGGTCGAAACCGAAGAAGATGAAAATGAAGAGGTCGAAGAATAGGTATCTACATAGTATTTTCACCTTAGTGAAAAGTCACGCTAGCTAAACTTGACTAAAAGTCAAGCTAGCTAAAGCTAGTATTACATTATTTTTTTCCATGGAGTTTTATTAGTATGTCATCTGTTGGTGAGAAGTTTTGGGTGGATGACCCCACCGTCTTGGTTAAAAATCTTATGATATTTCCATTGCCTACCATGTCAAAAAATCAAAAGTTGAATGCATTGACTCGACTAGCGGTGGTTATATCCACCACCCTATATTTTATGAACTATGAGTACTGGTTCACTTTTTTGGTACTATCACTCCTTGCCATTATACTACTCAAGTATGCCAAACCAGAGGAGGATTTCACCGAGACCAAAAAGGAAGATTTCACCTTGGTACCTACTTATGCCAATCCTGACTACCATACCACCACGGTCGCTCCATTGTTCGCCGAGGAGTGGCAGATATACCCACCAGCCTATGACCTATATACCAACACTCCCCCTACCGGAGTCACCTTTGCCGAACCACTAACTCCTCAATCATACCCCTATGGACAATACCTAACTCGAACCAATCTCTTGCCATCGGATGAGTATGGTACCCACATGTTGAATGGTGGAGTTAGACAAGCCAAAGAATATGTCAATACCGCCTTCCTACGGCACACTATGGCTCATCGCGAAGAGATGACACGGCTTTACAAGAAAAAGTTGGCCAGAAGATTCCGAATGAATCAGAACGACACGTTCAGCCCTTTCCAAGGTTATTAAGCTTGTATTTGGGTTTATTTCTATTCAGAGAATAGAAAAACTACTAATTTACAATTCCTTTAGCGAAACCATACCAGATCCAGAAAGGTAGAGATAGGTGGCCATGCCGCCTATAAGAAGCAACATACCTACCGATATCAAAGCAACCGTAGTCGATCTAGAGTGACTAGCCTCGGAGTCAGGGTCCGATTTTTTAGCTATATCAGCAGCAGCCATAGAGGACAAAACCATCGTAGCAACGAATGCGGCCACAGATAGACCTACCGCCGCGACACATAGCTTGTTAGTGTTCATCTTATACTGAACTGCGTCCCGCGACAGATTATACCTTTGGTATATACTAATATGATAGTACTACTATAGGGATGGGTTATACAAATATTAAAAAAAATATAAATAAGTTTTGTTACGACGTAATATTTTCATTTCTCACCTCTAAAAATGCCATGAAAAAAGTTCATGGATGAAATGAAAAATCCACTTACCGTATCCATTCTATAAGTTGTGTTACGGTTCTAGTGTCAATGTCTATCTTATCAAAAAACTTTAAGAATTCCAATTTGAATAATCTTCCTTCTTCCTTGGATAGTTCGAAATAATAGATAAAATTATAGACTAGATCTTCAATATATTTTGGATCTTTTCTAAGGTCTAAGATCTTCTTTCGATTGATCGATCGCAGTTTGGGGTCAGGTAAATCGTCTATGTGTTCAAATTTAATATCCGTTACCCATAGACCTATTTTAGCCGATCTGTCTGGGTCGATAGCGCTGATACCAAGATTTCCATTGTTGATGGCTAGTTTATCCCATATATTCATCTGTATATAATCGGGGTCGTTTTCGTAAATTATATTATCTACCATCCTAAGGTGAAATAAAAATAGATCGGACGGCCCTATATACATATCGAATGCCGCTATATGAGCGAGTTGTTTTACTACATTGCCTACTAAATACATGTCTCTTATCCGAAAATCTTTCCACCCATCCACGTACTCTAATATCTGTAAGGTACCGTACCGTAAGGTATCTATGTTAACACTATGCGTTGGATCGAAACGAAGCTCGGAGTCTACCTTTGGTAGAACATCATTAGATACTATATACTTACCTTCATCGTCAATGTGAGAATCTATGACGATGCATAGCGGTGCATTGATACCCATATACCTTGCCAACGTTAAGGTCAGAAAGGTATTCTCATTAGCTAGATGTTGTTCATCATATTTACAGATATATTTTTCATCATCTTCGGTGGTAATAAGTGATACTCTAGATGACACCTCTTTCACATCTATTATTTTGCTATTTGTATAGGTAAAAAGATGTAAAGGTGACCGTCTTATCAAAGAGTTTAATTCTGTAAATGTCATGTCATGTTTTTTAGCGCATATCAACACCTTATCATAGATCATGGAGCATGCTTTTTTTACATTACATCCATCACGTTGTGCCGCTAGGAGTAATAATAAAAAATCTTCTTGTGATCGTTTGGATGCGATAAGGTCCAATAGTCTGGCTACCCTATCCATGTGTTAGAGATAAATGTTACCCTACGATAAAGTTACTACTATATACATCTGTAAAAAATGACATGTTATATTTCGTTGAGTCGATAATATTGACTTTGGTAAAAGTTAAGTACTAAGAATCACTAAGTGATATGTCTAATAAGAAAACGACCATCAAGACTGTTAATGACCTCAAGGAACGCATAGATCCTATTCTTCTTCAACCTGACGATTCCGAGATTCAAGATGAAGAGGTATGGTCGGCTATTAATTCATTCTTTGAAGAGAATGGATTGTTGTCCGCCCAGATCAATTCATTTAACGATTTTATCTATTCTAAAGCTCAAAATATCATCGATGGACTTAGTCACGTAAAGATCGAAGTTAATGGCAAGTGCTACCTTATCGAATTTGGAGAACTTGTCTTTCAACGACCTACCCGTACCGAGTCCAATGATGAAACTCATACCTTATATCCCATGGAGTGCACCTGGAGAAATATCTCATACGTAGCTGAGATGTATATAGATGTAACTATTGTTCCCCCGTCTGGGGAACCCACATATTATGATAAGGTATATATCGGTGACATGCCTGTGATGGTAAATGCCGATCTATGTAATGTGACCGGCATTCGTGGCGATCGCGAAAAGATGGCTCGTCATTCCCAAGACCCGTTGGATCATGGAGGTTATTTTATTATTACTCCAAAGAAAGACTCTGGTCAAGGCGCTGGTGCTCAACGTAAGATCTTGGTACCTCAAGAAAAGATCGCCAATAACCAAGTATTTATCTTCAAAAACAGAAAAGACAAACCAAAGTACAAGACCTACACTGAAGTCCACTCCACTTCCAATGGTATACACATGACTACTACGACCGTTGGAGCTATTCAATCTAGAGTGACATGTCTGTTGCCATGGATAGGTGATACTGAGATACCGGTGGGTGTGGTGTTTAGAGCTCTCGGGGTTGAAAGTGAAGAGGAGATGATCGTGCTATGCCTAGGTCCAAATTATAAAGATGACATAGAAGCCCTGAAGATATTGATGCCTGTATTGGAATACTCTTATGAGTGCGATAATCAAGAGGCTGCCTTAAATTTTATAGGAAGACGTGGTCGAAAATTTATCAAAGGGGGCGTCGATGAGTCGGTAGAGGCTGCCGTAGGTGTCTTTATAGATGATGATGAAGATGCGGTAGCCACCGTCGGCACCACGAACACCATCCCACCAGATGACATTAAGACCAATAGAGATTCCGCCATCTCATATGCGAAGCACCTTATGGATGTTGAAGTCTTACCTCATATCGGTCATGGTGAAGAATTTGCATTTGAGAAGGCCAAGTATCTGGGATATATGATTCAAAAGTTAGTATGGGTTATGCTTGGTAGACGATCCACTGAAAACAGAGATCACTATATGAATAAGAGGGTTGATACTACCGGGTCCCTGCTAGCCCATCAATTTCATGGAGCGATGCGTAGATTGATTATGGAGATTACGAACAATGTACAGAAAGCTTTGAAGAAGGGGCATACTGTTAATATTAAATCATGGATCAAACCATCTATTATTACCAATTCTATGCAGGGGGCCATTAGTACCAACTCTTGGAATTTTGGAGGTAACAAATCAAAGGGTATCTCTCAGATCTATGAGCAATACAATTATGCTGCTGGTATAGCCAATGCGAGGAAGATCAATGTGCCCATCGAGAGTGATGGTGTAAAGGTAATGGAACCTCGTGACCTTCATGCTACTCACTTTGGCATTATATGTGTGACCGGCGACACCATAGTTAAGATGGCGGATGGATCGACTCGTAGAATCGATGCGATGTATGGCGAATCAACTACCACCACTGGTGAAAAAATTGGAACTTCGCTACATATCGTAACCGTCGACCCTGTAACTCTTGAAGATAGGATCAGTGATATATATAATCTTATTAAACTCGACCCTGTCCATCTTTTGGAGATTGAGGTGAGCATCGGGCATAAGATAAGATGCACCCCTGACCACCCATTTTTGGTAGTACCCTCGGGGGAAGACACCCTAGAGAGAGGATTAAGATGGGTCAAGGCTGGCGACATAAAAGTGAATGATATGCTGGTTATGGATGGTAAAGATTCTACCATAAAAGGTGAAAATATAATCTTTGCCAATGGGTTCTATAATGTCAAGACTAAACTATTTTACATTCTTGATCCAAAGATACTTGAGACTTCTAACAAACATTTGGACTACGTAACGCGAACAACTCCCACGACCATCGAACCGGTCTATGACTTTACCACCTATGATAGCAACCATAGCTTCATAGCCAATGGATTCGTAACCCACAACTGCCTTGCCGAAACTCCAGAGGGTAAGAGGGCTGGTCTGGCAAAAAATATGGCTATGATGGCTTTTATCACCATGGGTACGTCTATGGTCCCGGTGAGAAAAATTATCGAATCTATCATTGGAGATGAATATAAAATCCAATTTCCAGATTCTCTGTTATGGACTAGAGTCTTTGTAAACGGTACACCGGTAGGAGCGGTTAAAAATCTAAAAGAATTTATAAGAACCGTTAGAAAGATGAGAAGAAATGCCGATCTCCACGCCGAGGTTAGCGTGGCTCACTATGTTGAATGTAATGAGATCCATATATCGACCGAACCTGGAAGAATGTGCAGACCCCTCTTTGTAGTTGAGGATGGCGAACTCACATTTAATGTGGACCTAGCTAATAAATTAGTGTTGGGAGAGATGCGATGGAGCGATCTACTCGCCACAGGTACCGTGGAGCTTCTTGATAAGGCAGAGGAGGAAGAGGCTAATATCGTTGGTTTTCCTTCCGATCTTGAGAATCTTAGTTCCGATGATAGATTGAGAATCACCCATTGCGAAATGCATCCTTCTCTCATCTACGGAATCGGCGGATCCATTATCGCCTTCCCAAATTACAACCAGTCCCCCAGGAATACTTACCAATCAAGTATGGGCAAGCAGGCAATTGGAATCCCGTTTACCAATTACAGGGAGATGATGTCTGGCACGTTTCACACGCTGGGTTACGTTCAGAAGCCTTTGGCCCTCTCAAGAGCAGCTTCTATTATCGGCTTTGATGAGATGCCGGCAGGTCAAAATGCCATCATAGCTATACTTTGTAGAGTGTTCAATGAGGAAGATTCTCTCGAGATGAATCAAGACTCTATCGATAGGGGATTTATGTGTAGTGATAAGTGGACATGTTATAATGCTGAGCTACGTTCGAAAGATGAGGTGTTTGGTATACCATCCGCCGAAGAATGTGAGAATTTTAAAGGCGACCCTAGTAAGTTATCTCTGGAAGGATTTCCTAAACCCGGTACCAAGGTATATGAGGGTGATATTATCATAGGTAAGTATGTCACCCTTACATCCACCGACTCTATGGCCGGTGTCAAGAGGAAGAAATATATCAATAAAAGTATAAGGTATGATCAAATGTGGCCTGCTGTGATCGATCGGATACAGATTGGTACTACCGGTGATGGATATACCTATATTAGAGTTATGACGGTACAACAACGCAAACCTATCGTGGGAGATAAGTTCTGTTACACACCAGACCACGATGTATTGACCACCGACGGATGGGTCAATATCACTAAGCTCACCTATGATCACCTTCTAGCATCACTAAACCCTAAGACCGGTAAAGTGGAATATCAATCACCTACCGAGATAGTATCATTCGAACATAAAGACGACATAGTCGAAGTAGATGGTATCGGTATCAAAGTTACCCTTAATCATAAGATGTATGTCAAACTTGAAGGTGATGATGAGTATAAGTTGATTGAAGTTCAAGACATTATCAAACCCGACAACAATAAGAAAGTCACTTATGCTTCGCTGGATGGCGAGATCGACATACCTGTATGGAAACATAGGATTAGATACTATGAGGGTAAAGTATATTGTTGTACCGTTCCTAACCATATTATCTATGTAAAGTGTGCGGGAGCAGCAGAAACCCCTGTTTGGTGCGGTCAGAGCGCTCGCCACGGACAAAAGGGTACTATAGGTAAACTCCATCGCGGAATAGATCTACCTTTCAATTCTCAAGGCATCAATCCTGACATTCTAGTCAATTCATTGGCTTTCCCCAGTAGAATGACCATCGCCATGTTGATAGAGCAATGGACGGGTAAGGTGGTGTCTTCTACATCTCCTTTACATGCCGTATGTATCGAAGATTTTACCGGCACTAAAGGCGATTTTGATAAAGTAGATAACGAAGAAGAGATTGAATGGTATGAAGATGCAGATGGTAATGAGGTTGACATTACATACTCTGGTGATCCTTCTTCTGAGTTTAGAGATATGTATGCCCACCCCAAACATCGACACCTGGTGGATGCCACCCCTTTTAGAAAACACTCTAGGACCGTTATAGAAAATGAGATGTCAAAGTATGGATTGCAGCTAGGTGACGAACAACTCACTGATGGTATCACTGGTAAATACCTAAGATGTCTGACCTTCTTTGGACCCGTCTTTTACCAAAAACTCAAACATATGGTGGTTGACAAAATTCATGCCAGAGCCAAAGGTCCCAGATCCGCCCTATCAAGACAACCTATGGAAGGTAGGTCCCTAGGTGGTGGTCTACGTACCGGCACTATGGAGAGAGATTGTCTGTTGGCGCAGGGTGCAGCTAGGTTAGTAAGAGATCGACTTATGGAACAGTCCGATGAATTCAGGATGTGGGTATGTGACATGTGTGGTCTACCCGCCCATGTAGAACAACAAGGTAAGATTAGGGAATGTAGGGTGTGTGGCACTACCAAAGTTAGCCGTATTAGAATACCTTATGGTACCAAACTTATTAACCAGGAACTTATGGCTGAGAATATTATACCTCGCGTATTGACCACCCCATTCAAACTATAATCTATCTCCGGTATATCTCCGATATATCTCCGGTATATCTACAATTATCTTACCTATGGGTAAGATAATTAGCATAGCTATAAAGTTTTCTACTAAAGTATATAAACCAATCACCTAAGCGATATATACATAAACTAAATAAAAAATATTTTGTAGCTACAGTTGGACACACTACCAGAGGTCAGAATATACCTGGTAGATCATGTCGTACTATGTTATAAATTCACCGCTAAGTGTAAAGACTAGCGGTACATCTAATATTAGACTTGATAATAGCACTAGCCTATGGGATATTTTGACAGATGGTACCAATAAGCTTACGGTTGGTACCAGCATAACCCCTAATATTCTCGCAATCTATCCTGATGCTGGAGGAAAATGGGTAGAGTCTTCAACCTTTAGATTTCAAGATGGAGTAGACAATACTAAGAAGACCATCCTCGGTCTCTCTAATCTTAGTCCAGGATCTAATGTATCTCTTACGGTTCCGAATATAGGAGCCGGCTTAGGTTTTACAGATGAGATAGTTACCAAAGATTTTACTCAAGCTCTAACCAATAAAACTTTAACTTCAAATACTGACAATGTTATAGCCAGGGCGTTGTGGTATGGCAGTGGTGCTGGTAGCATAAGTACGTATGCCGCCGGTACCCCGGTAGCGGGACAGGTACTCACAGCCACATCAGCCACCACAGCTACATGGCAGGCTGGAGGGGGTGGTGGTGGAACTGTCACATCTGTGGCTGTAGATACAGTTACAGGTCTGTTGTCTACATCGAATCCTATCACCACTACCGGTACGATATCTATAGGTATCGTACCTGTGATCAATGGTGGTACCGGTCTCAACACCATTCCTACTAATGGACAGATACTTATAGGTAATGGGACCGGTTATACTCTAACTACACTCACCGCCAGCACGGGTATATCCATCACTAACGCGGCCGGTAGCATTACTATCACCAACACCTCACCTGCCAGTAGCGTGACCCTGGCTAATGCCGGCACAGGTGGTGCATCTGGTAATCTTGTCAATGCGGGAACTGGCCCAGCCTTAGCTATTAAGGGACTTATCGCTGGAGGTGGTGTTACTCTTACTCCGGTGGGTGCTACAGATATACAGATCAGCGCTACAGGTGGTGGAGGTGGAACCGTCACTAGCGTCGGTGCTCAAGCTGTGAATGTGACAGAGACCGCAGGTAGCGGTCTGAACTATTCTATAAACCCTATAGTTAATGCAGGATCCATCTCGCTCGCCATACCTGTAAAAATAGGTTATGGTGGTACCAACTCCACCACCGCTCTATCAGGTTCATCTATTATGATATCCAATGGTACATCCATAGTTCAAGGTGCGACCGGTACCACCACCACTGTTCTACACGGTAATGCTGCTGGTGCTCCAACATATAGTGCTGTCAATCTGACCACCGACGTGACAGGTATACTTAACATCTCCAACGGCGGCACTAACATTTCCACCGCACCTACCAATGGACAGATACTTATAGGTAATGGTACCAACTATACATTATCTACTATTATTGGTGGTACAGGCATATCTATCAACAATGGAATTGGTACCATTACTATCAACAATACATCACCCGCATCTAGTGTCACTCTTACATCTGCAGGTGGTACTCAAACCCTAGTTAACGCAGGTACTGGTCCCGCTCTAGCGACCAAAGGACTTTCAGCTGGAACAGGTGTCACTCTATCATCTACAGCCACCGCCGTGACCATTACCAACTCATCGCCAGCTACTAGCGTTACTCTCACCAATGCTGGTGTGGCAGGTGGTACCCAATCTATAGTCAATGCAGGTACCGGACCCTCTCTGGCGACTAAGGGTATAGTTGGTGGTACCGGTGTGACCGTTACATCTAATGCCACGGACGTTACCGTCACCAATTCATCACCAGCTAGTAGCGTTACCCTTACATCAGCCGGTGGTACTACACTAGTCAACGCAGGTACAGGTCCCGCTTTGGCGATCAAGGGATTGATAGCTGGTTCAAATATAACTCTCACTCCTTCTGGTACAGCCATTACCATAGCGGCTAGCGGTGGTGGTGGAGGTGGTACCGTCACCAGTATCAGTGATGGTACTCCTGGATTGCAGAGCGGAACGAGTGGTCTTGTAATCAGCCCAGACCCCATTACTGGAGCTGGAACAATAGCTCTATCTACAGGTGGTAACAGAGTTGGAACAAACAACATATCTATAGGAAATACCGCTCTATCAACTATAACTACAGGTTCGGAAAATACGGTCATGGGAGATTTTGCTTTAACTGCGGTCACGTCTGGTGTTCAAAATGCAGCTTTTGGAACCGGCGCTTTAGGGGCCGTCACTACCGGTAACAAAAATGTTGGAATGGGTAAATGGGCTGGCCTTAATATCACTACAGGTTCTTCGAATGTCGCTCTAGGTTACGCAGCATCATACAATATTAGCACCGGATCCAATAATATCGCTATAGGTGATTCCGCCATAGGGTCGAGCTCGTTATTGACTGGTGGTAATAACATTGCTATCGGTGGGTCTACAGGGCAACTTTTGACAGGTGCTGCATCAGGCAATGTTATGGTCGGTGGCGGGTCGGCAGGTCTTATGACAAGTGCATCCAATAACACTATAGTTGGTACTGGTTCAGCTACTAATATGAACGGATCTAACAATGTAGTGGTAGGATCGAGCACCGCGAATGGGACCGGTGGTGTAACAGGTCTGATAGCCATAGGTGCAAGCACAGCATCAAACATCACAGGTGCTAACAATGTAGTGGTGGGTGGCACGTCCGGAACGGGTATAGGATCCGGCACAGGCAATGTCGTACTGGGTACTACCGCTCTTAATGGTGCAGCTGGCAGCGCAACTAATAACGTTGCGATAGGTACATCTTCTATGCATAACACAACCTCTACAGCAGCTAATAATGTAGCCATAGGTACAAGCTCTGGAGCAGCTGTAACGTCTGGAGCCAATAATGTTTTAATTGGTAACACTACTGGCACAGCGATAACTACCGGACTCAATAATGTCGCTTTGGGAATTAGTGCTCTAAGTATCGGAACTTCTGCTAGTAATAACATAACCCTTGGAACTTCAGCCGGCCTTAACATAACAGGAAATACAAACGTGACTATCGGCTATACCTCAGGTCAAAATATAAGCAGCGCTGCATCTAATATCGCCATCGGTGATCGAGCTCTTACAGGCGGAGCAACCAACCTAACCGGTACCAATATTATAGCCATAGGTACTCAAGCTGGACAAAAACTAGCATCAACATCCGCCAACAACATCGCTATCGGAAATCTCTCCGTATCGAACGCAACAGGTGTCACATCTGGTAACATTGGTATAGGCTTTCAAGCACTTAGATTTGGAGCCACAGCCACCACACCACTAAACAACATTGGCATAGGTGAAAATACAGGTCTGTCTCTGACGACCGGTGCGGATAACATTTTACTTGGTAGGTTTGCTGGTGATTCATTGACCGTGGGTAGTACCAACATAGCCATAGGTGTCAATACCCTTACCATTGCTGCAGGTTCCACATCAAACAACATCGCCATAGGTAACGGCGCGCTTCAAGCGTCAACTGGTTCCACGGGAAATATCGCCATAGGTCAATCGAGCATGGGTACAGGTAATATTACAGGCGCGGGTGTTAGCAATGTAGGAGTGGGTAACAGTACTGGAAATAGTCTTACTACAGGTTCAAATAACGTTATGGTCGGATCATCGGCTGGTGCATCTTTTACTACAGGTTTCCAAAATACCGCTGTAGGTTTCGGGGCGTTAGCTAATAGCGTGTCTGGATCTAATAATGTGGCTATGGGTTATCTTGCTATGAATGGTCCCACTACTGGAGGTGGTAACACAGCCATTGGACCTAGCGCAGGATCCGCTTTAACGACCGGTACCAATAACGTCTTCTTGGGGAATGCTGCTACATCCGTAACTACCGGAGCAACTAATGTCGTTATAGGAAATACAGCTGGCAGTACTCTAACTTCTGGATCGTCGAATACTTTTGTAGGAAACCAAGCTGGTGTCAACGTGACTACAAGCTCTAATAATGTAGCTATAGGCGTTCAAGCTCTTGGTGCAAGCAGCGCTCTAACTGGAACTGACAATGTCGCTGTAGGTCATCTTGCAGGTTCCAAATTAACCGCTGGAACCAGCTCTAATACTTTTATTGGTGGCAATGCTGGACAAAACTCAACAACAGGTTCGCAAAATATAGCTGTGGGTTACAACTCTATTGCCACAGGTAGCGCTACAGGCACGGGAAATATAGCCGTAGGTGTATCTGCAGGTAACGCATTGACTACAGGTGTTAGCAACGTTCTCGTGGGTGGTAGCGCAGGTACCGTGCTGACTACCGGTGCTAGTAATACCCTAATAGGTCCATCTGCTGGATCTGGTCTTACCACAGGTGGTAGTAATACTATGATAGGTCCATCTGCAGGGTCTGCCATCACCACTCAGAGCAATAATATCATGATAGGTAATCCATCCACCATCACCCCTGGTGTCAACAATGGTACCATACGTATGGCCACTCCTTCAGGTGATCTTATCACCTCTGATACTCTTATAGGCTCGCAAAATTGGTCACCTACTACGGACAATGTTGCGGACCTTGGCATACCGGCTAGAAGATGGAGAAATCTTAACGTCGTGAATAAGATGACATATACTGTTTTAGATGCAAGATTGGGTCAGATTACCAGCCCGTACACAATTCCTACCAATGCCGTGGATCCTATAGTACTTGTTATTGGTGCTGGAGGTGGAGGAGGTGGAGGTAATACAGTAGGCAATGGTTCTGGAGGTGGAGGTGGAGGTTCTGGAGCCATGGGTAGGATACCAGTCTATCCGGGAGACCAAATAACATGGGTGTTGGGTTCAAAAGGACTTGGAGGTGCCGCCGGTTCAAACGGTGGCAACGGAGGAGCTACATCTTTAAACGTTAATGGTGCCGGATCACCAACATTTGGTGGTGGTGCCGGAGGGTTGAATGGATCTGGTGCCGGAGGAGCTGGAGTTATAACTAGCTCACCATCTTGGGTATTACCCCCCTTTCAATTTAACGGAGCTACCGGAGGCACGGGTGGACTCCTAGGTCAACCCGGGTTCGATGGAAGCGGTGCATATTACAAACACAGCGGTGGAGCTGCAGGAGGAATTTTCAGTGGAGGTGGCGGAGGTGGCGGAGGCGCTGGCAGCTGGTTTGGTGTTGGAGGTGCTGGTGGACTCGGAGGTGCTGGTGCTGGAAATGCTGCTCCAACATCATCATATGGAGCTGGTGGAGGAGGAGCTGGTGGTAACGGACCAAGTGGCCCTGTCGGAGGAGCTGGCGCCGACGGGACCGTTAGAGTTGAATATTGGATATAAAGTAATAGATATAAATTATTTCTTTGGTGGTGTCAAAGAAATTTCAAACCACCGCATAAAAGGCTATGGACTTTCTCCATAGCACCTCTTAAGAAGTTGTTATACTTATATTACAAAATTCTATATTGCGTTGCGTGGTTAAGGTAGATGATATTTTAAATCTCAAAGTAGCACCTTTTGGTACCTGATTTGAAAAAGTATATATTGATTTGATTGCAGGGTCGGTCATGACAATTTCTTCAGATCCTGGTATAGGATTGTTGGTATCATCTAGACACATTGCATGTATTTGTGTTCCAGATTGTGTTTGCTGTAATTTTATTATAATAGATATGGCAGTTAGGGCCATTGGGGTCTTAAATTCAAAAATGTCAGAATCAATGACATTGGAAAATCCTGTTTTGGTAACATAGGCATCTCCTAACCCGAAATTATAAGAAAATGAATAAGTAGAGTAAATATTGTACTCCGCCATCTTGTGTAATAACGACTTTATCACTATTATCTCACACTAAAAATTTATAACAGTTTAATATATATCTACCAGGAGTGAATATTATAGCTTAAAATAAACTAAATGTAACATAGTACGTAGTAACGTAGGGATAGGAGTTATGAACATTCTATCAATGCTGATATATGTTGTGGCGTTGATGTCATTGGCTGTCGCCTCTAATGTTACATTGAATTGTTATGTTGGAGTTAATAACAATACCCGAGCTCAGTTATGTATAATAGATAATAAAACTTCAGTGTGTGTTAATTATATTCAACCGGATGGTATTATCGTTTATGGATGTGATGATTT
>Ga0075358_1000004_pt1 | contig 20198 bp, 15 predicted proteins | sample WestPond_TuleA_D_FD_120078 | JGI IMG/M metagenome (GOLD analysis project Ga0075358, IMG submission 120078) | Natural and restored wetland microbial communities from the San Francisco Bay, California, USA, that impact long-term carbon... | ecosystem: Environmental > Terrestrial > Soil > Wetlands ... | reverse complement strand
TCCCGTTCTGTACCGATCAACGCAAACACCGTTACTGTTACACGTATCTTGTGCCGAACATTCACCGACAGGAGAATCAGTGTCGCATGAAGTGCCGGCTGGCCGTGGAATCCACATCATTTGCGTCAGCGACGGTTTGCAAATTTGGCATGGATTGCGAGGATTGACGTCGTTGGCCGACAAGCACTGTCCGTCGATGAAACATGTCCCCAGCGCAACCGCAGACTGGCATTGCCCGCTGACACACATACCAACAATGCACTCGTGAGGAGAGGCGCACTGCAAATTACTCGAGCAGCCACAACTTTGCGACGTAGTCACGCATGCACCATTCGAGCATTGATCTGTGCTGCACGGTTTTCCATCTGCTTCGCAAGAGCGCCCGTCTGCTGCATGTGAGTCATATGGACACGACGTACTTGACCCCGTGCAATTGAAGTCGAGATCGCACTGATTTCTCTTTACATGACACACATGCGACGAGTTGAGATATAAATCAGGCGAGCACGCTCCTTGTCCGTCGCAGTACTCGATGGCGTCGCACTTGTCAATGGGATACCGACAAGGAACTGTGCTGGCCGTGAATCCGTTACTGGGACATGTGGGAGACGACCCTGTGCACATTTCAGGAGGATCGCAAATGGGATCCGTGCTCTCCCTGCAAATCGTTGTGGACGGTTCGAAGATATCTTGTGGGCAAGCTGCATTCACGCCGTTGCATCGTTCTTCTTTGTCGCACGCGCCATTTGCTGCTCGGCACAGTTCTCCGGCGTCTTTTTTCAAGTCAGGCGGGCACGCTTTCTGTGTACCTGTGCACAATTCCTCGATGTCGCAATCACCGGCAGAAGGGCGACAGACAGTAGTATTGTCCCAAAACGATTCTGCTGGACACGAAGCGTTACCGAAGATGCAAAATGCGGGAAGGTGGCATGGACCTTCCTGTAACCTACAAATGAACGCCGATGAATAGAACCTGTTGAGCGGACAACTTGGCGTGACGCCATCGCACTTCTCTGCTCGATCGCAAGGACCTTCCGATGGCCGACACTCAAACGTCGTTGGGCGCAACGCATCGTCAGGACAACGTTTGTTTCTGCCATCACATGTTTCACTGACGTCGCATTCACCTTGCGCTGCTCTGCACATGGTACCCGAAGGATACACTTGATCGATGGGACAGTGGATGGAGTTGCCAGTGCACGTTTCTTGGCGATCGCAAGATCCCTCGCTTGGCCGGCAAATGTACGTGCTGTCGGCGTATTCGTCGGGCGGACAGTGGATACCGGTACCGGTGCAATACTCCGTTTTGTCGCAAGGACCGCTCGCCTGTCTGCACGCAGTTTCGTTGTCGTAGTGCTCGTCGTCTGGACACAGCGCGCTCTCTCCCGTGCAATACTCTGGAGAATCGCAATCACCCAGAGGCGGCCGACACATGGTTTCTGGTGTCAAGAAAGAGTCTGTTGGACATGACACGTGAACGCCATCACACACCTCTGGTATGTCGCACGGGCCTTGCTTGGGTCGACAGATAGTTGATGCTGGCTGAACACGATTTTCCGGACAAAACGGAGAAAAGCCACTGCATGTTTCTTGCACATCACAGACATCCTCTGATGCATGGCACACAAAACTTGAATTTCTGAACAAATCTTGCGGACACAGATCGCTGGTACCCGTGCACACCTCGGCGACGTCGCACAGTCCCGCCACTGCCCGACACGACGTTCCCTGCGGCTTGTACTGATCAACACACACGCCAGAAATACACATGTCAAATGTAGCGGAACACGCTCCAGTCAGCGTCGTGGTGAGGCATGGTGTTTCGTCGTCGTGTGTCGTCCATGCGGTGGGGCTAGCAACTGAATCACAAAACATGCAAGGGTTGCCTGGGTTGTTGTCGCCATCCATGTAGCACGCACCATCAATGAAACACGTGCCGTTGATGACGTCTGGCATGCAAATCTGGGACTGACACGTGACATTCAAACACACCGAAAGGTTTGAAGGCACTGGAGTGAGAGGACCGTCGATTTCGCACAGCTGAGGCAATCCGGACAAGAGACACGTATCGTCGACACCGGAGCAGATAGCAGGCACACAAGGAGTACCATCCAAGGCGCAAATGGTGTCGTTGGATTTGTATACGTCCGCCGGGCAATCCACATTTCCAAATTGGCAGACTTCTTCTGCATCGCACGGTGTTGTGGCTAGCCGACAAGTGGAATTTCTGTAATCTTTTGCGGGGCATCCATACGAAATTCCATCGCAATATGTGGGCTTATCGCAGATTCCGTCGGCGTCCCGACACAAAACACTGGAAGGAAATGGATTGTTTTGATTGGGACAGCGCGGATCGAAACCCGAGCACGTCTCTGCCGAATCGCACGATCCCAGTGCATTTCTGCAAGTGAAGTTGGACGGTCTGAAGACATCGACGGGACAGTCCGCAGATGTTCCTGTGCAATATTCAGCAACGTCACAGTCCCCGTGAGAGACGCGACACAGTGTGTTACTTGGAAATATTGACTGACAAGTCTGTCCACAACAGGCGTTTGCATTGTAATCACACAATTCATTCGTTTGTACAATCGCATCGCCGCACTCTCCAGTAACGCGGGCGCAATCTGACGAACAGTAGTCGCCGTTCAACTGGTTGCCGTCGTCGCATGCTTCTCCTGTATTTAGAATCATGTTGCCGCAGCAAGTACGCGATACATTGTAATACAACGAAAATGTCAGCCCACATGGGTCGGACACGTCAAGACGAGTGAACACATAGCCACCGCCGAGCATCTTGATACTGAACACCACCATTCCCGTGGGACCTGCCACCATTCCAGATGCGTTGATGACTCTGTGTTGTGTGGGCCACTGTGCCAGTGTGACGACATTCCAATAGTAACTACCCGGCGTGCTGTCGAGAGGATCATTGAATCCTGACTGGAATTGAATCAAACGGACATCTTGAGTACACAACGAGTCTTGGACATTTTGTGTCTGCAGCGGCACCAAGTTAAAAGGCTTGTCTTCAACGGACAGACATTCCCCTTGTCCGTCGCACGTTAGACTTTGCGTGCACTGATCATTTATCGTACCCGGACATTCGACGCCTTCAGGCACAAAAGTACACGATACTTTGTCGCAACAGCCGTTGTCTTCGATGCCGTAGTCGCACTCTTCGTATTGATCGATAATACCATTACCACAGCAGTCAGAAATAGTAAAACTCTTTTCTGTGGCGTAGTAGATCCCACAAAAAGGCGTAGTGATTTTAACAGATACGCGATAGAATCCATTGGCGTTGAACGTCAACTGCGTGGATTGAGCGTGCGGCGTCTTTACGATTGGTGTGGCGCCGCCAGGAACTTGAATAAACACCCACTCGTACGTATACGTGGTGTCCGTTAGATAGGGATTGAGTTGAGCAAAATTTTTACCGCGACACGTGTTTGTATCCAGTTGCACCGCAGTCACATCGTGCGTTCCCGTGCACGTTGAATTACAGCACGTCACGAGCACCGGATCACACGTTTCGCCTGCATCAAGTATTCCATTTCCGCAAGATGCAAGTGCGTCGGCCGTATACACTGCACACAGTACAACGCATACAAGCACACACAAACGTCGCAGCAACATGGTCTTCTACATGCAACATTTTTTTCTGCTGTTTTATTGAATATAGAGTAAAAGTTACTTTGCACTAGTCTTCATGCGCGCGCCATACAAAGGCACAGCCGCTGCAACAAACTGAGAGTCACTGTACGTGGTTTTGCCGACAAGCGGCAGAGCGCGAACTGGAAGTCCAAACGACGGCCCCACAAGTGATTCTGGCGCGCGGTACGCATTTCGTTGCGTGACTCGCGACTTTTGCGTGAACGGGTGACCAGAAGCTAGCAGCTTGGTCCAGTTATTATCGGGAGGCATTGCGACAGTCACCTCTTCGCCGCGCTGTCGTGCATACTTTGCTTTCAATTCCCAATAAGAGAGCTGGGGCTCATCTGACCGCATCGGCGCAGGTCGAGTTTTGCGCACAAACGACGCCGTGGCGTCCTCTTCCTTGTTAACGTAACGGACATACCTCGCGGTGTTTCCGAATTTTTGTGCCGAGATCTCGTAACCACGCACAACGCAAGCGGGATATACACTTTCTTGCTGCGGCTCTGTAGTGTAGCGCAAAGGATTTTGCGTGATTGGTGTCTCGTCGGCAAAATCAAAGATGTCCAGGAACGTATCCTCTGGAGGAACAATCATCACCGGATCGTCGTCGACGGTATGTCCTTTCACTGGACTCTCCCCTGCAAATTCGTCGTCGCTGCCGATGTAAATTGGAGACGACGGATTGTACAAGACCACATCGTCGCTTTTGGCTGCCGTAGAAGGTGCCGCTGTCGTATCTGGCAGATCAACCTTGATGTGCTCCATGAAACGCCGTCTGAAAGATAGCGCCAGTTTGCTGACTTGTTTGATTTGATCGTTAGTGTAGAGGTTGAAAGTGGACATAATGTCGTCCATTGCGGCGTCGAACTCGACGGGGTATTCGTTGATCCACTGCACCAAGAATTCAATGTTTGCCACAGTGTAATCTCCGCACCGATACAAGTCTCCGCGTTGCTGTCTAGGCGTGTTTTTGACAATGGCCACTCGATATTCTTCGCCATTTTCTGGTGCGTAGATTTTGGTGATGGAGCGTTTGATGGCGTTCATCTCTGGCTCGGTGATTTGTTGCAACGAATCCAAAGCAACAATTATCTTCCTTGGCAGATAAACAAAAATCAAGAAGAAATGATTTTCATCGATGAACCACGGAAAAAACGTCAGCGTCGAGTTGAAAGGTTGCCTCTCTGGATTGTAATGCGCTGCATTAGTTATTAGAGACGACTCCAGTGGCGACAAAATCTTGAACAATCGGTAAGGATACGGATTTTCTTTGGTGTACACCAAATGTATCCATGCTGTTGCCCGTGTCAAGATCGTATCGGTGAGGTATCCGCGAACGCCAGTCTGAATCAGTCGTTTTTTCTCGTCTTCGGACAGCGGGATAGCCAAGCTGTAGCGGTACTCTCTGTCGGGGTCCTCTTCGCCGTCAGTGGGCGCGGAGTTTTGAATAAAGTCCACGACTTCCCTAATCATACCAGAGTAATCATTGTCTTCCTTGACAATTGTTTCGAGTTCGTCTGAATCAAACTCAATGGCAAGATGAGAGTTCTCTCTCATCAGAATTGTTTTGATGACACGAAGCATAACGAAGAATCCCACACTTTCATCTTGATACGCGATTGTCCGTGTTATCACCGTGACAGGGGAACCAAATCCCTCTGCTGCTTGTGTTAGTGCGTAGACAGTTCTGTCATATACAGACGACCCTGAACTCGCAGGCTTGACAATCAACAAATAGTTTGTGCTTCTATCAAAGAACGCAACATACCAGTTCGGGAACACGTTGGAAGGCAGCACAATCAGATTTTCGGACAGTTCGTGTAGTGCGTCGATTGTCTGTTGATCCTTTGGTGACTTTTCGTCAATCGATATCGTGTTGTAGTATCGCACAATTGTGGCGTAATCGTCAATACTTCCCAGATACACGTTGTCGGTGTTAGGGAGTGTCGACAGAATATACTGATTGTAGAATTCCACAAAGTCGCGCTTGAAATTCAAGTCGTGGATATCGTGTTCGATGCTCTTGTAGAACAACGTTCTGAGCATGAAACTGCTGTGTTTCTTGTATGCGCTCTCTTTTGTGGGAAAACGTGCGCCCAGCCGCTGCATTTTGCTTTTTGGCGAAACCTTGACTTCTTCTTCAATGGGAAGCTTATCAAATACGTTGCTTGAAATGGATTTCGCAGAAACAACAGATGTGAATTGAAACCACGCGAAATTGTCAACAGGATACAATTGCTCGGTGTCGAAGATGTGCGTGCGGATGTACGTCAACAAATTTTCGGTGGCGGCTTCTTCTTGATTTTTTTTGACGGGCTCGAGTGCGTGCACCAAAATTTCCACTTGAGATATTTCACCGGCCAGTATTTCCAATACCGTTTCTTCCACTTCGTCTGCGTATTCGAGGAAATGCTGGCTTGTTTCTTCATCAAATTGCACTGTGTACGGCGCGTTCTCGTGCTCGACGTCTCGCATCTTGTACATGGTGTTATCGTCGAACGCGTCGACAACTGGCATGCGGCCTGTATGTCCGCTTGGCGAAAACGCGGCCCAGTCGATATTTCGTCGCGACGTGTTGTAGTTGTTGACGCGCGCATAAACGCGATTTGGCGTGTTGACCGGGAGCGTTGGTTTGCCGGCAATGCTTGAATAGATGTAGCCCTTGATGGGAGCATAGTATTCCAACGGAGAAAGCACGGCGGGCGACTGATTCAAAAACTTTGCCGCACACAACAATCGCAGCAGAGTTGCGCTAGTGCGTGTCTGCAAATAGTCGGTGAATTTGAAGAAATGAGAGATTCCGTACGACGTCTCGCCAAAGCTGATATCATCTTCCATGGACGTTATCCGTCCCAAAAAATCAATCGCGCTGGCGGTGACGGGGACGAGGATACCGTCTGCATAGGCCACGAGTGCTTCGTTTTCGTGAAGGACTTGTGTGATTTTCACTGGCACAGTCTGGCGGCGCACGCCCGTGTTAGGCTCAGACAAAATGTCGCGCACCAGATACTTTTCGTCGTCGTCAAAACGCAACAAATTATCCAAGTACGCCATATACTGGCCAACCGAAACAGATTGACCTCTTTCGTCTGGCCTAAGACGGAAAGTGTTTTGGTGGAGAGACTGCACGGTGCCGGCCAGATTATTAAGCAAGGCCTCATTCACGATCTTATCATTGGCATTATTCAGTGCCACGTAGTCGGAATAACAACCATAGAGTCTGCATCGCATGGGATTATCTTGGTGTGTCATCAAAGGATAGCCTTCAATGTATCGACTCGCGAGAAAATCTGTTTTTGCTAAAATCTGACCGTCTCCATACGACACAGGAACATCCCACAGCCTCGTGCTCACTGCATCGTTAATACAAGCTTCTGTTGATGATTTGACGCTTATGTGCTGTTTCAAGGACTTGGTGTTGAAACAAAAAGACATTCCTTTCGTTTGTCTTGATTCAAACAACAACATACACGATGCTACATCTTGAGTTTGTGTCATCTGCGGTGTGCTCTCCTTTTTGACGTTCAATACCATATTTTGTGACAAAGAACCTGTTTCTGTTACTTGATGCATAATTGGACTGCACACCAACCAGTACAGCATATTCCATTCGTTTTCATCCAAGAAATTCACATCAACTCGGGCCTTTGCGAGAAACTTCTGTGCCGCTTTTGATGCGCGTGCGTTGTTGTCGAAACTTTTCGCCACGTACACGTTGATGGGGTCTTCGTTTGCATCGACAACAACGTCAATGACGGGGGGAACGTCGTCGGAGGTGTTATATAAATCTTCGTCGACGGCAATGCTCTGGATGATATTGTGTGTCGCTTTGAAATTCTTTTTGGTGGCATAAAACTGAGAAAACACCTTCCGTAGTACAGAACCGATTCCATTGAGATCAAAAGAACGTTGTCCGAGCGCCATTGTCGGACGCGAGCACGCTGGAATGTCATTGGAGTAGTTGACTTGCACTGGCGTGTAATCTTCAAGTGAAATGTCCGCGCTATCGAGTCTCCAATGCAAAGTGGATAAGCTCACATCAAAGATGTCGGTAAAATTCAACAAGCGTAAATCGGCAAGTGTTTTTTGTGCGTGTCGTCGAATGTCGCCGATGGTGGGTACTAGAACACCCAGCATATGCGTCACAGGCACACTGTTGTCATTGCAAAACAGTCTCCTGAACACAGCAATGTCGTGCTCACTGTCAGTGCGCTGCTTGTCGCTTGTCGCTTCTTGAATAATTGTCATAATGGCTGTGATTTTTTCACTTTGCACGTCGCGATCGACGATCAGCTTGAACACCAAAAGCCACGCGGCAGTCCAAAGACGACTGTCTGAAATGATGCTGTGCTCGGTGGGCGTTGTGGTTGTCAGAGGAGCAAATCCAATACGAGGAAATAGCACTTCTGTAATAACAACGGCTTCCATGCAAGCAGCCGTGCACTTTTCGTACAATTCGTAGTTGACTGTATCGAAGGCGCCGATTCTGATTCCCAGAATCACGAAAATGTGCGCAGCCAGGTCGATAATATGATCGTGAGACGAAAACAATGTGCCTCGTGGCGCGCGTAGATTAATAAGTGGTTTGTCGATGACTCCGCCGCGACGATCGGGATTGAAGACAAACCAACTGCGCAATGTCATGTTGTTGTGCGTTCCGTGTGTGATATATCCAATGAACAATCGATAGGCGAACCCTTGAACGAACGCGCTCGCCTTTTCCTTTAGAAATCGAATAAATTTCGCGACAGTCAACTCTTCGAGCCACCGATTGATGTTTGTTGTAACGAAATACAGGGGCGATTCTTGTATCGTCACGACAAACATGAGAAATGCAGCGGCCAAGTACTTATCGGTATTGCGCGCTTCTTTGATAGATTCGTGACGATCGTAGAAGTTCTTTTGAATGTACGGCGGCACGATATTGTTCGTGTCGGATTCCTTAAAGTTCTTCACAAACGCAACGTTTTTGCTAAAGAACACGCGAGCAATCTCGGCAAAGTCCATGTGCGCTCTTATTTCTTTTCCAGGCACCGCGTCGTCGCGCAGAACAGTGATACTCTTGGTCCACGGCTGGAACGTGGGAGTGTACGCCTGTCCGAAAAGAGGCTGTGCCTTCTTCATCACGTGAAAATAGTATCTTTCTTTCGAAGTCGTCAAGCACACGCGATACGTTCCTTCTTGCATGTGTTGGATTGATTTGATGTCGGTGTGATGGTCGATCGCAAAGGGGATATCCACAAAATGGCTCGATGCTGCATCCCTGTCGTATGTCTGCGAAGCAAGACGCGTGATGATCATTTCCGAGTCGTGAACAATGTCCATGATATCGTTCCTTTCGCGTCGAGTTTTGCTGTTGTAATAAGACAACGACATACGGCCGACGGATTCGCTTCGGTACAGTGACTGGATGGCAACGACACCGTAAACAAGCACGGCCGACTCAAGTTCGATGCGCGCGAATGCCGACTCCAGTCTACGGTACCATTCGCGCTCATACAAAAGCACGCTGGTGTCGTTTTCTTGCATACACACAAAAAATCCCATGTAGGTAGCCACGTGCTGTACACTTGCTGGCACATGGACAAACAACACTTTTTCGTTGTTGATAGTGGCATGCACGAACATTGTTGTATTCAGTGCAGGACTGATTAGACGCCATACCATCAACTCCGCCAAGAGATCCCTTTGCTCGATCGTTTGGATAACGTTCAAACGTGCGTGCTGTTTGTGAAACGCATTTTCCAAAAAGACGTTGTGGTCTTCGATGTGTGCGTTCGTGTCTTCGTGTCGCTGATGCAGATCATGACGAAACCCATGCACCAGTTGGGAATCGAAATGGTCGTATCCCTTGTACGAAAAAAAATCGGCCATTCCCCCTCTCTCTTTTTTGAATTGAAAAAAAATCGGTTCTGTTGAAATAGGTTGTTTATTTTGAACCAACATAGTGGTTGAGTCGAACATAATACAGAAAAAGTCTGACGAGCATCAGTAAAATAAACACAGCAAACATGATCACCACCACTGTCTTTGCCGTTGATAGTCCGTCGTTGAAATCATGGGTCAGTTTTTCAAAATCGAAATCGATCCAGCTAGACGCAAGCGAGAACCACGACTGCGTCTCCTCGGTGACAATGTATCGAGTTTCCCCCGAGCTCCTGGCCATTTTTTTTTATTTTCCAAGTGTATTTCGCACTTTTATTTTATCTAGATTATTTTTTTTCGTTGGATGTCCTTGTCCAAAATAACATTGATGGCGATGTAGACGCCCAACATGACAGCAATGAAAGGAATTGAGCGTTGATTGATTTCAAAGTACATCCTCACCAATGTAAACATCAGATAGAAGAAAAACAATCCAATGATGGTAAGGTACTGGAATGCGACATCGTATAGGTTTGAGCCGGCATGTATAATGATTTTGTCCTTGTACGTGTACAGCAAATTCTTCAGCATGTTAGCCACGAAAATGATGGCCACGAATACGAAAAAATAGGACACGAATCCCTGTGCCGTAAACACTTGTATTGTAATGGACTGCGAACTGATCAACGCCAAACTGTTTGTTGTCTGTGATAGAGATCGAAAAGCCATGCGCTGGCGTTCATCGTCATACTTTTTTTCAGCAATCAATGTGTCTCGGTCCGCATTAATAACTTCTTCTGCTGCATCGACGTCGTTGGGATTTATTGGTTGATGAAAGAACATGTTCAATAGAACTGTGTGATAACGTCGTGTGGGTCGTCGAGTCTGACTGGATGCGCACAGCTGATCAAGGTTTCTTGTTCTTTACGGTCATTTTTTTTGTACAATAAAGGTCGCAAATACGACGGAGCCAAGGCGTATTTGACGTCTTCTTCGTCCTCGATGCGCGATGTAATCAAACGAACATCGAGTGCTGGACTGACAACAGTTGGTGCTCGGACATCGTGCAATTCTACAAAACGAGAGTTGGACTGAACAAACGCATCAAACGCGATAATGCTGTTTTCGTCGTTGTGCTTGTCGACCATTTCACGAAACTCTGCCAGAGTCATGGAATTGTAAGATGTACCATCGTAAACGGTGATGTAACTGTCTTCGATGCCTTTGTCAGTCTCGGCCAGCTGAAACTTGGTGATAAGTTTCTTGACTGGGAAGATGTACTGGAGTACTTGAGGCAACCCGTCCTTTCCTTCGATGATCACCGACGTTGGAATTTGATAGAAGCCCCGCCGAGTTACTTCCACCTCAGGAGTCTCAATCGGATTCACCAGCGTCACCAAGAAGTACTCTTGCGTCATGTTGTTTTCCTCATCGGTGTCAAAACGCCTGGCCCAGACGAGACACGGACCGAAATTCACGTGCGCGATGATTGCTGGTATCAGTTTTCGAAAACGTTCGCCCCACAGCATCGAATCTGCCTCAGCATTTTTCACTGGTACGATCAAGTTGTTTGCCTCGGCTGCACGTCGATACCACTCATGATAAGCGCGCACAGATGCCATTTTCCAAGAAATCGTCGATCAAGAAATTTTTGCATGATCATATAATATATTCATCGATTTAGTGAAAAGAAAAAAAAATGATTGAGGATATTTTGGAGTCGGCACGACAAATTATTTTGAAAGGCTGTTTTTATTTTTTTTTATTTTTTCGCTCGCACATCAACCAAGAATTACCGGACTGCGAATCTGCCTGCGGCGTTGACGATAAATCGACATGACCATCAGTAAGTCGGCCTGGCTGAGCATCATTCGCAAGTACGCTCATTGTATTCAACCCGACCCCATCAACAACGTCACCAAAGAAGATGTCACCAATAAGATAGGCATTGATTTGTGTGTCAGCGACGTATTGGCGCGTCTGCGCAGTACTTCAGTTAAATTCAAACAAAACGCGGAGGGGGATATCACATGGAGTACCTGTCGAGAGTTCGTCGAGACTGTCTTCGACGATGTCTTCGTCACGCTTGCACATACAAACGTCAAAGTGTACGTGATCTGTTTGGATGCGTTCGGACGTCGTCGACCAGAAAAAACGGCCACCGCAATCAAACGCAGTAAGCGCGCTCGTCCTTCTGAAGCACCAGAGCAATTGCTACTGAAGCCAGGTCAGGAGTTTTTTTTCAGAGACGAAGATCCCATGCCTGGACCCGTCGACTTGATCTTCAACACACCCGCTGCAAAAGCAGAACTGTACGAGTACATCACCTTGTTTTTGTCGGTGATTGCGCGATCTCGCATTCCGGACGGCAAGACCTTGTACTTATCCGGCGGTCTGAAAATCGAAAACAGGTTCACCGACAATCCTTTGACACCGGTGAATTTGCCTCCCATCGAAATTACAAACACCAGGTGGTGCTATCGCGAGGATTTTTACTCTCCAAGTATCAGTGAAGGGGACGTGGACGTGTGGCAGTGGGTGCATCGGTTTCCCGACATGAACTTTCACGTTTATTCATACGACGCCGACGTCATCCTCATTGGATTACTTCAAATGCGCCGCATTCTCTCAAACAACAGCACGCGTCAAGGATGGGTCGTCACTCGACGTAGCGTATCATCGTCTATCGTAGATGAACGACACACTATCAACCTCGCCAAGCGGCAACGCATACGCAAAGAACTGTACGACACCACGCTACTTCGTACACAGGACGCGAGCGAGGCTTATCTGAGGGCGGGCGGTTCCTTTGCGGAAGAGTCCAAGAGGTCTCCTCGTCGGCCGAACTGGGTGGTCTATCATCTCAATTTGACGACGATTTACGCAGACATGCTGAAGGATGCAGAAATACACCACATAGCACAAAAGTACATTCCAAATCTCGTGGAAACGTACGTCTTGGCGTTCATATTATCGTCCGACGAGCATGACTTCATTCAGACCAAGTTGCTGTCTCGAAATGTTGGCAGTGAGTTTGTGTGGACTGCGTTTGAAAAGGAAATCTACGCATTTCACGATTTTGTCACAGTTTACACAGATGCCGAGAATCCAAACTCCAACAAGTTCTACTATGTGGTCAACACAGACGCGCTACGGTCGCTGGTCACTGCCTTTTATCGAGAAAAGGCGAATGCTGCGATCAAAGAAGGGAAAAAGAGTCTGGAGAAGTTGCATGCTGCCCGCGAGAAATCGTTCAGTAATAACATTTCCGCCCACGGACCGACAGTCGAAGAAATCAACGTCGTCGCCTCTCAGTGTGCGTGGGTGCTTCAGTACTGGGGCAACGGTCCTGTGCCGGACTACACCGTTGTCGATGGCACAACGCCCGACGAGCACGGAAATTCCGTGTACGGTTACACATCGAGCGGTTGGGCGGAAACAGTGTGTGGCGGCGTGTATCGCGTTTGTCCTCCAAAAGGTTACATAAATAGATAAAAACGAAAAAAATAAACAAACAAAAAAATGGGCGACTTGGAGGCTTTGTTTGCCGACTCGAGGCAATTTGAAACGACTCAAAGACACAATGCGCTCGCACACAAGCAGAGGCTTCGTATGTCCCATCGATGCCAACAATTCGTCAATAACATCGATGCATACATGGACTCGAAAAAGCGACGCGGGACCACCATGTTGGTGCGCTTGTCGGACAGAATCATCGAAGGTATCCACGAGCGTCCCGCCGAACAGGTAGCGGGAGACTGTCTTTTGAATGACATCCTTCAAGTGATGCTCGAGTTTCACGACGGAGAGAAGGCGTTCGAGTTGCGCGGGGATCAGCAAATGATGGTCGCGCATATTGTGACGGCATGTCTGCCGCTTATCTATCGAAACAGACTAGAGGAGAATCGCAGTCGAATTTTGAAGATGCTGGGTACGGATTCCATTAACGAGCTCTTACTAATCATCGCTTCTCGCCGCGTGGGAAAGACAACCTGCATTGCCATCTTTGTGGCCGCTCTCATTATCTGCAAACCCACGCTGAAGTGTTCAATCTTTGCGATGGTCGTCAAGGCGGCGAGACGCGTGATGGACATGATTAAACAAATGCTGGACATGCATCCTCGTGGCCGTGTTTTGGACAGAGAACGCAACAACACCTTGGAGTTGACGTTGGTCGACCCCCTCAATCCCATTTTCAAAAAACAACTGGATGTTTACCCAGCTACAACCAATGTACGTTTTTTTTAATTTTTTTTTAGTGGCGTGTGTGCACAACGAAAGGTATGTCTGCATCTGAAGAATTTCCGAAAAAGAGATTCGTTTCCATGAATCTCGATCACACAACTCGTTCAAAGAAAGTGAACACTCAAGAAAAACTGTTCGACGGCGTGGTGTCCGTTTTCGATAGTTTTAAAACAACACCAGACATCGTTTCTCTGGTGGAAGTTTCTGGCCAAACTATCGTGGCCAGGCTAAGGGAGGATACCGACTACAACGCAGTGGCCATAAAAAATGGCTACAGGAGCGGAGGTTACAACGTCATAGCATGGGACCATGGCTTGTATGAATCGTGCCACTACAACGACTCAGCGTGCGGTCGCTATGGTTCTGTGGTTCTGACAGAAAGGACTCGTGAACAGCCGCTGACAATTTGTCATGTGGCCGTCCATCTACCCACCAAAGGAAGTTGGGAAAAGAGCGCAAAATTGGTCCTGAAGCACGTGGAAGACGTCAAACGCGAAGGCGCAGACGCCGTCACGATAGCGGGCGACTTCAACAAGTGTCCGGCGAGTGTCGCGGAAATTTTCGCTGAAGATCTCGGGTTTGTCTCGGTAATACCCAGTACTCGCCCGACAACAAAAAAAGGCAACTGCATCGACAACATCATCGTCGACGATCGCGCAACGGCGTGCACCTACAAAGTGCGCAACGACATTGGGCTATTCTCCCACTTTCCAGTGTCAACCACCGTTTATTATGAAAAGTAAATGAAGATCATCCAACTTGTCGAACAAACCGTTCAGGAACCGTCTTGTTGAATAGCAACATGTAAAGGTCGTAGACGTCAGGGTTGTTTCTTTGGAGATGTTCCAAAAACAACGTCTTTGATGATTCGTGAAGGTTGAGTGCAGCTAGAGCGTTTCGTTGTTCAAGAGCACGTTTGGCGGCGTTGTCAGCAGCACTCTTGATGTACGCTGGATCGAATCGCGCGAGGCTCGCAATGCCACCTCCGACAAGAAAAGATAAAATGCCGGCTGCATATCCCAGGGCTTCGTTGCGTGATCCATCGTGAATCGCTTTCACGCACGCTCCAAAAACACCAATGCCCGACAGTATGCCGACGCCTATCACCCAATCGCCCCAAGTCATTTTTTTTTGTTGTTGGTGTTTTTTTTAAATAAAAATGTGGTGTTTTTTTTCCAACAGTCGAAAATATGACAAAATATGTTTATGAGAAGTAAATGACACGTTGCGTGATGGCATCGTGAAGTATGCAGTGTCCTTTGTGCTCGGTTCGATGTTTTACGAAATAGAAGGTGTTATCGACACTGGATACAGAAAACATCTTATATGCGATGAACATGGTGACTGTTACCCAGTCGACAACGCGGTTGGGATTCATTCTCGCGTGTTGTGAAATGGCGTCGTGCAGACATGTATGAGTATTGATGTGATCGTCCATCAGTGTTCTTTCTTCGTTATACACATCGAGTGTAACGATGGCATCTATTGCGTGCATCTTCTTCAGTACTGTACTGATAAAGCGCGGCTCGAGTAACATGGCAGTTTGCAGTAAATGCAGCATTCGATGCTTGAATGCTTTGTGGTGGTTGCCAAACGCGCATCCGGTCATGATCTTACACATGAGATCTGATGCGAGCGATTGTTCTTCTTCGTAAATGCGATGTGTCTTGATAGTCTCTGCGTCGCGACAAATCGCTGACTTGTGTGCGAGTGCCGCGATATTGAAAATGCACTGCGCGCATCCATTGGGATAACAATGTTGAATAGCATTCAGTGTGTTCTGTGTAACGGGATTTTTGACTTCACGCAGCCACATATCTCGTGGTACTTTAAGCAACACGGCGAAATCATTCGAAAAATCATCGATCGATGAACATGCCGCGGCGCTGTCCGTCTGGCATGTCCAGATCTTGGACGCCGGTTCTTCGAAACACATGTAAGCGAGAGTGCCTCTGGCGTCCGCTAGTTTCTTTTTCTGTAAGAGAGCGGCGAGTTGTCCGATCAGTAAACACGTTGATGCGTTATCACCGAGTACGAGTTCTTTGTTGCGTGCTATCAATTCTATTTGTTTCAAGTACTTGTTGAGCTTGATTTCGTTGCTGCACATGAGATAACGAGCGATGGGTGTGCTGTTGTCCAAGTGCGTGCATGATATTTGTGTGTTGAAACAAAAATCGACGGGCATCGTTGCCACAATATCTTCGTTGGAACTTGCCATTTTATTTTTTTTTAAAAAAAACAAAAAAAACATGAACGCCCACCAGCGATTCGATATTTTCGCGTTGTTCGACGACGTACAAAATGAAAAGGATGTCGAGTTTTTTGTAGTGGCAATCGACGCAAACGTTTATCTTTACCACAAAAAAGACTCCATCGAATGTCGCCAGGCACTCATCAGTAAAACGGTGGCCGCTCTGACTACCACTGATTTTCCTCGGTGTTCTGGACGACTAATCATCTCGGATCACAAAAACGAATTACCGACATGGTGGCCGTCCATCTCAGCTGCGCTGGTCGACACTACACACTGGTTTGTTATGGCCATACAACGAAACAAGCTTCTATTCAGCGCAATTTCCGAGCACTTCCCCAGCACACCCGAACGGCAGCAAGAGCTCAAAAATGTTGTAATGGATATCTGGGAAGAAACTCAACTTGCCGATATCGCCTACGCCAGCGGGGTGTTTCTGTCGAAATGCATCGACGCCACATGCGCGGCCGCCACCGACATCTACGAAAAAACGTCAAAAACGCGACTCGTATAAGAAAACATACAAATCAACAATAAAGATGTCGAAAACATGGCAGCGACAGAAGATCTCAAGACCATCCTCGGGCGAGGTAGATTGGCCGTTGCGCGCAACTACCAGCGAAAACAGAATATGGGATATATGGTGGACGGCACTCAGTGCAAAGGCATCACGCGGCGTCTCAAAGAAGTATTTTATGGCGGCAATTTCAAAGAGTTCGGGAGGCGGCGACTCAAAGGGGGATCAAGCAGAGAAGCTGGAGAGGCGTTCCACCGCCACGTCTATCACAGATACTTGTGTCTTCCACGGAAAATGTGTGGATGCGCGGCCAGATTTGGGAAAGCCACTGGCGCGCCCAGGAAAGGGACAGATTTGTCAATGCGTCTGGCATTGTTCCACAAGTATCTCAAAGAAAAAGGATGGAAGGTCTACGATTGCGAGATGATCGTCGGTTGTCAGGATAAACACTACGCCACTTCTATTGATATGGTTTGTGTTGACAATTTGGAGAATCCGACTCGCGTCATTCTCGTTGAACTAAAAACAGGATATACTGTGGATCTTAAAAAGAAACGCACTACAACTCCTGGATCGGAGAACATGACCGGCATCGCAGGCAGCCGCATTCCCAACACTTTCAACAATCATCATCAATTGCAGCTCTGGTTTTGCGCCGAAGCGTTTCAGCGGTCGCACGGCATCTTTCCTCACGACGCCGTCATTGTCTACGTTAATCCGGGAAAGCCGGTAAAAGAAGAATACGCCGCTGGTTGGTGGTTCAGAAATCCAAAGATGCGTGATTTGTTATTTGCGCAATTAAATGGTCAAAAATGAGCAGCATCGTCACCGTCTCGCCATACAATTCCTGTCATCCATCCAAAAGAACTACTCCAGTTCGTGTAACTGTGGACAAATACACACAAAAAACGATCGTGTACATACAAATGAAGATGTGGTTTGACGAAAACGAAGTCAAAGACCGCGACATGGGATTACTGGTGACAATACCGCGAGATTGCGTTTGTTTCGTCAATCCATATATCGCCATTCCAAATACAATGCCCACATTCTATGTATCCAGTACATCATTTATAGGAGGCGACGATAGCGCTTTTCAGCTGTCTTTTCGCATTACTAACACCACTAGCGAAAAACAGACGCTGGAGTTCGGCTCGCCAATTGCGGTTTTGCAATTCGTAGACCGCTATCCAGTAACAGTGAATACTACTTTTTAATGATGATTTAAAAACCTATCAACATTTTTTCTTTGTGTCTTTCGCTATGGGATTGGCCGAGTACTATGCCAGTGCCGGCCACATGCCGCACAAAGCCTTCATGGCGGGATGGATGAATGTACTCTACTGCATTGCCATCACATTCATCGTACAGTTTGCGCCGCATAGCGATGTTGCCAAGGTATTTTTCACGCTGCTTGCGTGTCTTCCAATCATGTTCTCCATCTGGTTCATTTCGCTCGCATTCGTGTGGCCGCTTTACAACACCATTCGTGACGACGAAAAGACATTGAATCCGTTCTCGTATGTTTTCGCCTGGCTGAGTAAGGCATTCAGCGTTTCAATGATCTATTTGATTTTCTGGGTCTGGCACAAAGACAGCTTTGAGTTGTTTCCAGCAGGCATTGGTGCTTTTCACGCGTGGGGATTCACTCTCGCCGCGGCATTCGACACCAGCGCAGGAACAGCCACATACGGAAGCGCCGACCAAGGCAACGTCTTCCTTGCGCTGATTGCCAATTTCGACGTCATTGTCAGTGTGCTTTCTCATGTATTGTTCTTTGCCGTCACAGTGGGGTTGCGTCGGAATCGTCTGGAATCGCCCGCCTCAGAAAAGAAACATCATCGTCCCATTCCATACTTTGACGACGACATGGACGCAGAATGACACCAAGAAAATAAATCATTCAATTAAAAGAACAACTGTGTTTCTGTTTTGTGTATTTTACAATGTTTTCTGCTTTTTGCAAGGCTTGTGACCGCGAAGACAGCTACACTTGCAGTCAATTCATAAGAGATTTTATTGAAAGGTGTCGTTGTTTCGTAGTGGACGCCGACGCAAGAAACGATAGGTGCTGTGCGTTGACCACAGTAAATTCTGACACGACCGATATTTTCGACTGCGGGCACGTCGACGAAGCGCAAATGCAAGAACCAGAGATGCGCGACTTGCGCCAAAACCAACGATACATCAAAAGATTGGTGATCGTTGGTATTTTAGTGTGGCTGTCCATTGGCATCACTGCCGTCATCAATCCCGAAGCAGTTATGTTCAATGTCGTCATCGACGACGAGTATCACGATCACTTAACAGAAGGCAAACGCATGAAAGAATCCGTGATTGCTGAACAAAAACTAGAAGACAGGAAAAAAGAAGAAGAACTCGGCGCGAACGTTCTCACCAAATACTTGAATGGACTCCTTCGATCCAACGAAATGTCGGAAAAAGACAAAACCGCAGTGATGCACGTTCTTGAATTGGCGTCGGAGAAGATCTCTAACGTTCACTGCGAAACAGTCATCATCACTTCTCCGATTAAGATGTACGGAGCAATGTGTTTGTTCTATGCCATTGTGTGTATGACTCTTTTGTCGGAACCAGCTCAAATGCGCACGTCCGTGACATCCATACACCTCACATGGTACATATGCGGGATCATTGGCAGTGCAATTGCCACGGCTGGCCACGGACGTAATATGGAATCGTCGACTTTGACTTTTGTTATGATTGCATTTAATGCGATAATGGCCATGGCGTGGTTCATTGTGCGCGAATTCATTATGCGCTACTTGAGCACGTACACACTAAAGCAAACTCCATGCTGATTTTTTTCTTTTTGGTAATTCAACAAATAGTTCGGGACCCAATCGCACCGACGCCGACAAGCTCACAAACGGAAACTGCCGCGGATACGTTAGATCCACGGAGCCTACTTGCGAAAAGTCGTCGGGGAGATATTGCAGCGAAGAGTGCGTGCCATCCATCAGGCCCGCTTCTTGGAGACACCGCGCCACCAATTCTGAACAAAACAAAGCATCAGGGACCTCGCAATGCAATTTGATGATGTCAAATCGAGCAAAGATAAAGTTCAGCCATCTGTGCTCGTAGGGTAGCATACCGTAGGTCTTGATTGACCATTCCAGCGATTTGGTCATGTGCTCTGCCAAAAATTCATGAAGATTCAACTCTCTTGGTGTTGTTAATGGGCGAATGGCGATTGCATGACCTGTAAAACTCGTTAGAAGTGCACGCAAGTCCACTAATCGTACACCCACGCGCGGTTTTCCTGTGCGCACATCATAGTTTTTCGATCCGTCGTCGTCGGATTTAATTGACTCGAATACGCGTGGTGGATCCGTTCCATTTTTGTAGATGATGCCGATGTGCGACCACTGCGACGCACAAAACATCGTAACAAAAAATGATGTCCACGAGGCGCCGCTGAACAAGATAATATCTCCACTCGAAACATGGTCGCAAACTTCGTCGATTGACAATGAGTAACTTCCATCCACTGCTTCTTTTCGAGGCAGAAAATATGGATCACTTAATGTTGCCATCGGAAATTCATTTTCGAAAAGGGTCGGTCTTTTGTGTTTCTTTTTTTAATAGTAATGAAAAGGCTTACTTTCGTATCGTCGCAAGAACTGGCGATCGACGCGCACC
>Ga0075358_1000003_pt1 | contig 22365 bp, 20 predicted proteins | sample WestPond_TuleA_D_FD_120078 | JGI IMG/M metagenome (GOLD analysis project Ga0075358, IMG submission 120078) | Natural and restored wetland microbial communities from the San Francisco Bay, California, USA, that impact long-term carbon... | ecosystem: Environmental > Terrestrial > Soil > Wetlands ... | reverse complement strand
CATTGTTACCATATCATTGTTACCATATCATTGTTACCATATCATTGTTACCATATCATTGTTACCATATCATTGTTACCATATCATTGTTACCATATCATTGTTACCATATCATTGTTACCAATGATATCATAAAATTAAACACCAATCTCTACCGAATAACGGACTAGAGTTACCTTATTCGATAGCCTTACTTTGAAAGATGGGTAAGTTTATGGTCTTACCAAACCTGTAGTGGGTCTTCAGTGACTATCCAGAGGATGATTTAGGCGAGGAGCTTACGAGCGTCAATGACGTCATTCTTGAGGATAGTGACACGCTTACCAGCCTTGGCCATCATGCCAGCACGAAGACCGAGGTTACGGAGGTAAGCCTCGGCGGCAAAAGTGACCATCTTCTTAGCTTTGGCGCTGGTGCGATCACCACCAAGCTCACCGCGGAAGATCCTGTCGCAAGCAGCAACGGGAAGACCTCGAGTACCAACTTCGTGGCCACCAAGGAGGTCCGTCTCATCGATACCAGCACACTTGTTCATCAGAACCATCTGAGCGATCTCCGCAGAGACGGTCTTGGCCTTCTTAAACTTGAGCAACTTTTTGGCATCATCGCCAGCCTTAGTGATGTAATGCATCACAGCATTACGCGCTTCCTCGATGGCTTCAGCAGAGACACGGACATCTTTGATCTCGGCACCAGCACCGATAAGTCGCTTGACGGTCAAGAGACCGATATCCTCGCGTTTCTGTGGACGAGACATACTGATATAGGTTGGGAGAAAAAAATGCGAAAAAAAGTTTTTTCACAAAACGAACGGATCGATGATCCGCAGGTCAAACCTCACTATAGTTGAGGTAAGTTTTCTTTATAACAATAGATATTTATTAATGCTGCTTCGCTGTTTTGCGGGTGGCATCTTTACAAATGAAGATATAAAGGCGTCCCTCTTGTGGTCATCTAAACTTTCTATAAATGATACTAAAGAAGTATGTTGGTCGGAGGTTAGATGGTGTGGCTTGAAAAGTTTAGTGTAGATTATACCTCGTTCTATATCGTCGGTGAGATGTGACATGGTCGGTTGTACCATGGTCGGTGGTGGTACATCTACACTTTTTGGGGTTGAGGTGGTCGAAGATAAAGGAGGTGTAACTTTGGTGATTGGTGGTAAAACATCTGAGACGCTGGATGATAATATGTATATATTCAATGGTACCTTTTTCGTGACACCTACTATCATATCTCGATAGTCATCGATTAGTGTCGCGGACGAAAATGCTATGGGGTCTGTACCTACTACATCATATAATTTTGACAGAGCATCTGAGAACCACTTTCGTCTAGCATCCTTGGTATCTGTAATCTTTTTTGCATTACCTGATGAAAATTCCGCTATTAAGGTAATAACATATCTATGAGATGGAGTCGATGATAGTTGTGTACCTGTAGTGGAGTCACGAGGGATTGACACTACCACATCACCCAAAGAGTATGCCCCCACCCTATCTGACATGGCATATATATTCGAATATGGATATCGCTCATACACGCCCCTAGTAACTTCTTCACTCTTGGTCGACTTTGTCTTGCTTGGTAATGATAGCGATGTCGAATTTGAGATAACACATATCCATTTTGCATCGGTGAATGTCCTTAGGTCACCTTCACTATCTATGACTAACCCTCCGGTAAGATGTGGTGTAGGAGGTGCTATATCAATAGGGGTCTTAACCTTGACTTTGGCAACACTTTCTTTGGGTGGAGATGTCAACCTAAGTCTTTCCATAATCTTAGTGTATGAATTCATGTTTCGATTCTTGATGTTTTTAATATACTCTTTTGCGATACTTATAACTCTATCTATCTTTGGTGGACTTTGTCCTACGGTAGGAAGATCTAAGAGTTGAATGGTATCGCCCCTAGGTGGTGCCATTAATATATAGTTGGATGCATCAAGTTTCAACTCCTTGGGGATGATAGATAGAAAACACCATACAGCCAATTCATCACCTTTTTCATATGGAAGGGTGGCCGATGCGATGTCATACAATCTAGGTAGTACATCTTCTATACTAGGGTGGTTGGAGTTCCATCCACACTCTCTATCAAAAGATAAGATACATTTAGAATATCCACTAGACGCATCTATATCACCCATCGACTTGGGAACAAGATAGTCTATTAATTTTTCTTTTACGAACATGGGAATTTTGTAATTTTTTAATTCACCAGAAACTATAGAATTTACGTCTCGCTTCTTTCTTTTTGGAAAATTCATCATCTTCATAATCATCTTCATACTTACTACGTCTTTGTCATTAATGTCAGGAGATAATGTCGATATAGATTTTAATATATCAGATATAAAGTCGAGTCGTCTTCTAATCCAAAAATAATATGCAGCTTCCACCTTTTTTTCCGGCTCTTCTATAGTGTTGTAAATCATCTCTTCAACCTTGTACATTTTGGATATAGGAAATTCAACCTCCCCTTTACCTTGACCCATGTGGATTATCTTACCTCCATAGGTTGATATAACGTCCTTGTATATTTCCACATCAAGATCTATAGTGATTTTTGTATCCATTGTAATGGCGATATCACCAAATGAATGCTTAACTTGATTTTTATGTTTGCGGTGAACTTTGGAAGGTATAGATGTGGATCGGTAACTACGATATTCTGGTGGGATAATCACATTTGATCTTTTAATAGAGGCAGCTTTGGTATATATGTTATTCTGAAGACGTCCTCTATAATTTTTAATCACTATAGATATAGAAGATGCTATGGTGATATCTACTGGAGTAGTACTACTTATGGTAGAGGTTAAGATTTTTTGGACCTCTTTAATTATATGATAAAATTTAGGCGCATTTGAGATGATATCAGACCAGTCATTGAAAATTCCAAGATTGGTTTTTACATCTTCTATAGTAAAGTCCGAATCCAATATATTGGATAAAGCATCGAAGCACATCTCTGGATAGAGTATGGTAGTCCCCTCGATCTCTTTTATCCAGAGTATAAGCCTCGATATATTTTTAACAAATTCCACTTCAGGTACCGATAAAACAGAGGTGGTCGCATCTATAATATGTTGTGGGATATGGTCATCTACAACGTAGACGGGTGTCAAAAATTCATCTCTTACAGACATTAGAGACGAAGAGTATATATTTTTAGTTATACCTAGGGCCGACATGGATGATGGCATAACATCACATTTGAAAGTGATGCCTTCCAAATCCATTAACCGTTTTTTAATAGCTAGATTTTGTTCAAATTTTGCTTTGAGAGCGTCCATCAAATGATCTTTTTTAGCCTGCGTCCAATTACTCTTTGGTGTGTTATTTTTATCAGGGCCGTATATAGTTCTTCTGATAGTTCTTCCATCTTCAACAAATATATTATATCGAGGTGTAGATAACAATCTCGCCTCTGCGATGTTTTTGGACCCGCGTATCTTATTTTCTAGTGACGTACCTTCGAATCTTTTACCCAGGAGATAATGTTCAACTGAAAACCATTGTAGGTCATCTATGATAAATTGGTGGATAGAGTCCACAGATAGATAGCTAAGTTTACCTTTTGATGAAATTCGCAACACGGGAGTGCTAGCCATATAACTACCTGGGTATACCCGACTGGATACAAACTATACTTTTTTAACCAATGTTAAAAAAACTCTGACTATGGATCACATGAACTACGCTCTGCGACATAGTCTACCTTTGCTAGATCAAACTAAGGTTGGCCATATATCGACCTAACTATATATAGAGTTTATTATCAAAATATCATACGCTATGGCTTTTCTCTTATGTACCTTTTTGATATGCTCTGTTTTATAATGATACTTTACCCTGGCTCTAAAATCTTCCATGTCGAAGTTTCTAGGTATTTTTAATAGGATGGTGTTCGTAAGATTATATTCAAAAACTTCATTAATGATATCTTCAATTCTTTCATTTCCCAGGTATAGGTGTAACTTGTACTCCTTGTAATATTTTGGTCCTCCCCATGGAGGGTCAAAGTAATAAAAATCCGCTCTAAGTTTTGTTTTACGTATCCATGATACCACATCTGAAGTGACAAGAGTAAAATTGTTATCGTCCATACCTAGTGTGCTTATATTCCTCTCTAGACATTTTATAGCATCAGGGTCAATGTCTATAGCATAGATGTGAGAATGTGGATACACGGTTGAAAAATGTATAGCATCACCTCCGATATGAGATGTACAATCTACTATGGTAAGATTTGCATTTTCATTTGGGAAGATTGTCAGTAACACAGTTTTGACCTGTGGTTTTTGGTAAGGTAGTAGCGATGAATAGTATGATGATGGAAGTGTAGATTCTAAGTTTTGTTTAATCAAAGTCTCTAATCGTGGATCAGAGCTATCAAAGGTAGACTCCGAACTACGATCGGAAGATAGGAATGACGATTCTATGGGAATGATAAAGGTAGATTCAGACTCTGATGAATCGGGGCTAAGCCCATCTTCCGATGAAGAAGAGTCTTTATTCATCACATTGTCGATAGTAAGTAAATCGAACCTTAAATCTTGACTGATGGTATCAGACACTATTAAAGTAAGTATGTTTTTTTAAGACCAGAACTTAATCTACACTTTGGGTTAACAATAAAAATCAACTTCCGACCCATGGTCGGAGTGCTTCTTACGGAAGTCAGATTCCGGGGTCGGATCGAAATATTTCTCTATATCATATAATCTTCTTATCACCTCATAGTCCCATTTTCCACCAGGCCCTGGAAGACCCTCCGATGTTTTTTGTGGTGGTTCACCTATGATAGGTATGTTATGAGATTTGGCCATATCAACAAAAGTCGTCAAACCATCAAACTCTTTTTTGATAACGTCGATATCATCGTTTTCATCGGTGGCGGTACCCCTAAGTGATGGATTGAAGATATACCCCAATCCTAAATTTTCATGTAAATCTCTTCTGGATCCAAATGGTACCCTTGAGTCATTAAAGTGGAACATCTCCAGACGGTCAAGACCGATAATGTTATCAAAATCTTCATAAAATAATACTACCTGGTCGGGGTCACCAAAATCATACTGACCAGCCCCGAATATATGAGCTGTGTCTATGCACACCTTGACCTGAGGTTTGAGATCGTCTGATACCATATCGATTATCTCTGCAATTTCGGATAGAGTAGAGCCTAACTTGTTACCTTCACCAGCACTGTTTTCGAGTATGACCTTTCTGGACGTTTTAAATTCGGATAAAGGTATTTGCAAACCTTTGGCTAATTTACGAGTATTCTCGTTTTCAGATTTCAATACTGAATTGATAGTATTTGAGATGGTAATCTTTCCATTCTTTTTATCAACTCTAGAGCCTGTATGAACTACAACTCCCCCTCCAAACCCGGCTGCGATATCAAGTTCGGTAGTAAGACTATCTTTGGTAGCTGATAGAGCAGAATAATATTTTGGGTCAGACGGCCCATTTGTAGCTCCAGCGAGATTATAGAGTAGACTACCGTGAACACATGCATACCTATGATGCCTTTCAAGAAGGTATCGAGTCTGTTTTATATCTTCTACATTGACTTTTGGAGGTTTACGTCCCCTGGAATTTGCAACATATATCTGGTATGACCTTAGAGGGGTTGGTAATACTCTCTCAAAAGAATCATACAGGCATGGGAGTTTTGATATGTGGAAGCCGAGTCTCACGGCAGGGTCGTGGTATATCATGCCACTTATAGAGGTTTCCATAGTCGGTGATTATCTCACACCGGCTAACTAGTTATACATTTCATTTTACCTTAAGATATAGTCACAGCTTTTCTATCTCTAGAGATAGAAAATTTATCAAGCTTACTCGTCGAGCTCAACATCAGCCTCATCGTCACCTTCTTCAGCCTCAACTTCTACATCTGCCCAATCTTCAACCTCTTCTGGTTCGACCTTAACGGCAACCTTAGCCTTGGGTTTAGCCGCCTGCTTTGTAGCGGTAGCTACCTTAGCCTTGGGTTTAGCCGCCTGCTTTGTAGCGGTAGCTACCTTAGCCTTGGGTTTAGCCGCCTGCTTTGTAGCGGTAGCTACCTTAGCCTTAGCATGAGCCACCTTGGCCTTGGGTTTGGCTGGAGCTTTATCACTCTTTCCACGAAGTGCACCGATAGGATTTTTGCTATCCGATCCAGGAGCGGCAAAATCCTCAGACTCACCTTCACCATCAGACTCATCACCATAACGATTGAACATCTTGTTGCGAGAACTACCATCGTCCTCAACTCGATCAGAATCATCCTCTTGGGGAGGGGCAGTATTCTTACCCAACATACGATGAGAGGGGGCATTGAGGTTTTTGACAGGTACATAGTTGGCCTCTACAAGCTTGAAACGTAGGGAAGCACCTTGAGGATTTCGACCATGGGCACCCCAATAGATACCCTCAAACCAAAAGCATGGCGTGATGACACCTTGCTTCTTAATATACTTGAGGGCGGACTCTAGCTTGTCACCAGGTCCATAGAATGGGGTGTCGACACGAAGCTTAGTACCCCTACCCTTGGTGAGGAGTTTGACATACATCCTCATGGGTTTAGTCTTATCAAGACCACCCTTCTTGTTCTTGTCGCTCTTAAGATTGGGATGTTCCATTGGCTTTTTCAAGGCATTGGTCCACAACCCTCTCTTTTCGGCGGCTACAAATGAGTTGTATGAGACCTCTGGAATTAGTAGATTTTCTCTGAGAATCTCTTGTTTACCAACTTCGGCCGCGGCATTCCAAATCTCATCGATAAGAGAGATAAGAGCTTTTTCCTCTGGTTTAGGGTTCGTAACAGAGGATAGCGAAGTTAGAGGGTATGAGATCTGAAGACCCTTGGCGTTGCTTGGATTCTTGTCAGATTCCGCAACATTGATGTCGTATTGGTATTCGACACCAAAACAGTTCTGGGGCGGTCCGGGAAAAAACATCTTGCATTCTTGTCCATCGTCGTTAGTATAGAAAGCATAAGACATCGTGTTGTCAACAGATCCATCACCCACATTGAAAGTGGAGGTGTGTGGATCGTGAAAGACAAGTCGAGATATGTCATGCTCTCCAGGGGTAATCAAAATCTCAGAGGATGATGCAGCGTTGGAAGTGTCGGGGTCGGTCATTTTTCGAGGAACCTTTTGGTATCGATTGAGTTCAACTAGTGAAGCACTACTCACCTGTACATCATAAGTTTATATATCATTTTTTTCTAAGGTGATATCCGTTGACCTCAGTCGAAAGTTTATGGTAGACAAACTTTAGCATAGCTAAAGTTTCAGTATCAAAGGCATACAAAATGCTAAACATATTTAGCGCACATTTCAATTCCTTTATTTTCGTACATACATAGATGCCAGTCGCATAGATTTTTAGCATAGGTCGCATGATGTTTCGAATCTTCTATACAACCAAGCTCAAGACATTTTTTTAGATCACATCTAAAATGACAGGCTACCACTAGATCATACATTCTATCCTTACCCACAGGAAAATTATGATTTGTCTTGTGAAAATAATTCATCATAGATTCTACATCCTCGCTACTTCCATATCTACACAATTCAAGTTCAAATTGGTTTTGTTTGACATCCATCTTTTGCATCTCATCATCTGTAATTTTATACATCCCCCTATAAGATAATACCTGTTTGATCTGTATCTCTGCTATGTGTAGTAAAAAATTTTTTCGATGGGTCTTCATGGATATGGCATGTATATAGTTGTGATTACGCCCAGAAAGAGACGACCCGCTTTTAGTGGAATCGACACTTCGTTTCGACGATTGAGCAAAGTACATAGATAGTAATATTATAAAGCATACCAAAAAACACATAAAATATTTTACACTCGCACGACAAAGACCAGGCCCGGGGGTAGTACTACTTCGAGACATAGCCATATTCGGGACGCGACAACCCATTAGGGCCGTGACTATAATGTCGATTTTTCGATATTACTAGTGTGTCTTAGTATCTTAAATTCATACTTTGAAGGTTCGAGGTCGGTCATATTAATAATATCGGTATCCAATCCGTATCTTATTCTGCATATATCATAAGCTACACCACCACATTCATCGCACATACTCCTTATATAGGTGCCGCTACTAACACAAGCTTCAACGTCCAATACATTAAAAACTTTATTAGCTAACAAGCATCCCCAAGATTCTATTATTTCATCATATCGAAAAGAGTGTTTTGGCGAGATTAATCTTCTTCTTTTTTGTAATTTTTTGATAATGTTGTCTATAGTTTTAATTCTTGAAGATGAAGATACATTTATATATCTAATATCTATATCACGAGATTGAATATATAAAACTGATGACGACAGAGATAACAACCCTGTATTATCTTTTCCTCTATTCGTAGCATTTGCTATATTTTTGGAAGAATATAAGGGTATAGCTTGAGATTTACGAGATACATATCTTAGTAGCGAATCGAAGCAAAGTTTCGAGTCCGCTAAAGATGGGTCTAGGGTAGGTGTTTTCACTACCCCTAAAATATCTCCAGTGTCCGTCTGCACACCACATATGAATTTGAACCTATAAGTTTTATAATGCGGTTGTATATCTATAACATTGATTTTAGGATTGATGATAAGAGGCATAAGTCCATAAGCTATAGGATCAAGCCTACCTACAAAGGCTATAGGTGTATCATCATCGGTATTGGTATCTTTTTTGTAACGCATGACACATTCAAATGGTGTCATACCTACAGGTTTATTTACCCATACCACGGCGCCATCCATTAAATAGATGGATCGATGCTAACACCTTCTTCATATATTTTTAATCAACCCGACTCCATTTTTTTCGGCGTGACATAGTCAGACTATAGTTAATTAGGCACTATATATCTTAAGCCAACTTCCATAAGAAGCACTCCGACCGTCAGTCGGAAGTCAACTTGACACTTTCTATAGCTCCGAAACCTTTCACCGTGCCATCTCGAAATACAAATATTATTCCAGGGTAGATAAATTGGGGGCGCATAAATTTAAAAGTGATGATAGCCCTATCTCCAGTTCTTACTACCCCTGGGTCAGGCCCTGGAATATTACTGTTAGCCGATATATCAGGTTTTTTAATATCAACTACTATGGAAGGTGACATTACTGGTCCGGCGTGTATGACGGTCTGATAACCTACCTTGAATGTAAGGGAGTGGGTGTCAAACACATAAGACTCACCAGTCATCTCGGTGACCATAATAGTTGAATCACATAACACCCTACCAGATCTCAACAACCCCTTCTTTACAGGTGTGCGAGCATCAGTAGATACTATAGCAAAACATCCACTCTCATAACTATCAAGAAATTCAACATCCTCCCTATGAGCAGAGTGAATAGATTTAATGCGTACTGGTAGGTAACCTATGCCTTTGATAGGACCCAAGTTTAATGTATCACCTCGGTGAATTTTATAAGGACCATTGACACCAAAGACTATATGACCAACCCCCTTTATATGATAGTTCTTATAGATGGTAAAAATCTTGGTGATGTGATGATCGGTGATAAATTTTTCAAAGGCGGTCCTCCATCGAGGTAGAGGTTTTAGGGTACTTGATAATTTTTTGAATAGGTCGATACCATCACCTCTAACATTTGATATCTTCATCATAGGTATGATGGCTGTAGGGTTGGTTTGGAAGAGGTCGATGCATGTATCAAAATTAGCAGCCGGGTCGACTAGGTACATCTTTTTGTTCATCTTTTTGGAGGTGGAGGACACCATAGATTTGATAGCTGCTACGGTATGCTTAATAACATCATCAGGAGTAATATCAACCTTGGTCACCCCTATGATAACGGGGATGGCTAAGGTGTAGCATAGCCTAAAATGCTCAAGGGTGGTGGTCGTTACACCTCTATTGGCGGCCACCAATAAGATGACATAGTCTGGATCATATAGAGTCATACCTTGTACCATGGTGTTTGAATATTTGATATGGCCCGCTAGGTCTATAAATCTAATGTTAGTATTTGGACCAATTTCGCTGCCCAAAGACGGGGACGCCATACAGGTATTGATCGATGATGTACATCCAGTCTCTTTCTCATGGAGATGTGATAGCACCTCCAGGCGGGCCGACCCTCGCCCGTTATCCAACTTACCGGAACACATCACACCTATAAAGGTAGACTTGCACGCATCGACATCACCAACGACGGCGATGTTAATCATCTACTTTATTAGATAAAGTAGTCCGTTATAGTAAGACCCTATTATTGTTGCAATAATGATGCTCACGTATATCGATTTTTCACCAAGGTGAAAAATATTGGAAGACATGTCTTTAGTGGACTCCGACCTATGGTTGGAAGATAGTTATACTTTTACACCACCGCCAAATAGATTAATGTATCCGTCAGACACCACCCCGCCCGACTTATATACCTTCATCCATAGTTCAAGTACATCTTCGTCATCCATTGCAAACTGGTCAAACCTCTTCTCTCCTTTAGAGGTGTATACTACCGGTGATACCATCCACCCAGTATAAGGGTCCATATTTTTTCTTTCATTGCCACAACATGAACATTTGGTATCTCTCTTGTACTTTCTAAACTCAAGTTGAGCACATTCCTTAGCGTTTAGATCATACCATTCAGCTGGCAGCTTTGGCACCACTGGAAAAGGTTCACCAACTGGCACGGCACAATAAATGTAGTTTTCCTCGCAGAGAGGACCCGCGTTGTCAATGGTAGTCATATAACCTCAGGTTATTACACTTATATCACTTACTTGTGAACGGTGGTATATCACCCATACCTAACATAACATTTCAATTTCCATAGTTTATGTTTTTACTCATAATCCCTTATAGATACCCCCCTAGGAAATCTAGGTACCCCTTCATACGTAAGTACCTGGTATCTGACGGTCAGTAACTTACCTATATACTCATCTTTATTATCATACATGTCTTGACGTTGCTCACGGGTACCCATGGGTTTGACTGTAAATGTCTTGAGCTCAGCATCATCGGTCATGGGTGATATAGTGGTCTTCTCACATACCCATGTAAAGTACTCTCTGTCGACACCTTCATCACATACAGCATCGACTATAGAGTATTCCTCGTCTATGAAATTTTTGTACTTTCGCATGTACAGCGATTTTCGGTGTGGTTCATAGGTAAGGTCTGCAGATCGGATAACCACCCCCTCATATCCCCTGTCGGCCACCTCGTCATGGTAGTCATATATCTCTTCAGGGTAGTAGATGACTTTAGTCTCCACCATCTTGATATGGTCGGTACCTCCCGATGCGAAAAGTTCTTTCAAAATTTCAAACCTTTCATCTTGACTAAGTTCGCTGGTAGGGTCCGCTATGTCGAATACATATAGCGACAGTTGCGCTTCTAGTGGATGGGGGTCGTTGCGTTTGGGTCGGACGGCACCACTAATGACATCGAACTTTTGTTCAACTGGTAGCTCGCTACCCTCGTCACCGTAGATGACATTAGCATATACCTCTCCATCTAAAATCATATCTTCGTGACCATCCAAAAATTCCAGTACCTCTTGACGAATGTGTTTCAACCATACGAACTGCTTACCATTACGACTAAGTAGGACCACTCGTGATCCACCTTCATCGTCTTTAACGATCATAGCGAGACATCGAATGCCATCAAGCTTAGGTTGAATATAGACACCATTATCAAAGTCAAACTTGGAGGTACATTTATCTTCTTCGGTCCATTTTTCACACTGCATGGTTCGAATGGTATTTTCATATCCTTTGAGGGTACCATTATCATCGGTAACTTTAATACTCTTAGACTTACCCTTTTTGGCTTTAGCTTTAGGTTTGGATTCCGCCTCCCTAAAGATTAGATCCACGTTAACATTAACCCCTCCTTGACTATTTTTAACCTTTAGAGCCTTCTTAGCCAAAGCGATCCCTTCTTTCGATTTGGGCCTATACTCTTTATCAAGTTGTTTGACCCAATCACGTTCAGCCTCCCTCATGGCCTGTTCATGGGCGGTAGTAGAATTTTTCTTACCCTCATTCACACCTTTGTATACCCTAGATGATGGTGACAGCACCCCGCCAACCTCACCATAGCTTTTATAGACGATGTTTTTGACTACCCATGTCTTCCATATCCTCTCTTTACCCTTCTTATCCACACCATAGAGAGCCGGTAGGATGTAGCTATCGGTATCTTCCGACTCGACAGATACTTCGGAGTCTACCACAAAATTCAACGTGGTCTGATAACCGTCTTCTATAGGTCCATAGATATCTATAGTGTCACCATAGTCGTGGATGATATAGTCTGATTCAAGGTCGATGTCGACGACATCGACGACCCAACCTTTATCTTCAATCACCTCGTGTAAGGTGGAACGATATACAGTCATAAATTATGACTAGCCTGTCAAGTGACTATAGTAACACCAGCGCTATACATATTTCATTTTCTTCAAAGTCGAATAAAGTATACATTTGGCCCAAACTACCTAAAAAATAATGTCATCTAATACTAGTGTTACTGGTGCTAACTTTGAATAGTAACTTATATGGATAGATTGTCTGACATCCCTGTTAAGAATACATCTATTACCCCAGAAGAGTCGAAACTTTTGGAGACTTTTTTTGGAGATGCTTCTTCCTCTAATGGCGGGGGTAACTCATCAAGCCATATGGATGAGGAAAAGATATCATGGAGACGCACATTCAAGATATCTCTATATTCAGGCATAGTTTTTGCAGCTCTAGCCAATCCGTGGATAAATGTATTGCTAGCTAGGTTTCCATATATCACAGGCAATCCTATTATGATCTTCGTATTGAAGATATTCTTGTTCATCCTCATAACGATGATGGTTATTAAATTTGTAATGTAAAAGGTTAATAGGTTATTTTATTAACCTTTCTCTTTCGACATTCGACACATCTGTACCTTAACTTGTCATGAGGACATCTATTACACTCCACACAATTTCGCTTTAGTCTTCTATGTGGACAACCGCTACACTTAACACAATTATTTTTCACCTTTTTATGAGGACAGGGAGCGCACTTGATACATTTGTACCTCAACTTGTCATGGGGACACCCGCTACATTCAACACAACTCCTCTTCAACATATCATGAGGGCATCCATCGCATATCTTACAGTTATGTTTCACCTTTTTATGAGGGCATCCATTACACTCGGTGCAATTATATTTCACCTTGTGGTGGGGACACCCGTTACATTCAATGCAATTATATTTTGACTTTTTATGTGGACACGAAAAACGTTCTTCCGAGCGTAGCTCGGAGTCCACTAAAGACGACTTTCGTAAAAAGCACTCCGACCATAGGTCGGAAGTTGGATCTCCCAAACGCAACTCGGAGTCTACCTTTGGTAGAGCATCTGAAGGTAGTGAGATTTCTAATATTATAGCATCGATGGGAGTATCCCCCAAAGATATGGTTAAATCTTCTACATCTGCGAGTATAGCTAGTAGTACTCCCCCGGCCGGGGCGGGCAATTTGGACCTATGACTTTCTGTAGACATATCGATTTCGAGTATTCTGCTCATCACCGACATACATGTTTTCGTCGGCGAATAAGTTGTTCTTTCAACTCAAGTCAATATCAGTTTTCAATATTTCACTACACAAATCTACCTGGGGTAGATTAATAACCAAAGGTTATATGAAATATTATCTAATATAAATCTATAAAGTTCGCATTCGAATCTATAAAGTTCGCATTCGAATCTATAAAGTTCGAATGTGTCTCCATCTCTTCTTACCGTGTGATGTCATCGCGTTGGGGTATTTAGATTTAAGGTACTCGATCATGTCATACCACTTCTGTTCATGTTCACCCTGCTTGGTGGGTGTCTTTAGGCAGAAAAAGTCATCCTTCTTACAAGGGTAATCTAGTAGTTGGAGCAACTTGTAGAGTTTCCAATTGACATTCAAAGAATTTAATCTATCATCGTCCTTTACTTCTTGGTAAGCGTCTTCCAATTGGTCATGCATCTCCAATAATTCATTTCTACAGTCTGTGATATCAGGGGGGTTCTTATTTGTTATCAAAAAGTATATAAGGTTGATATCAGCATAGTAATCGCTAAGTTTCTTCTCCGTCAAAAACATGTATATGTGATCCTTGGTGGCGGTATCCGGTGTTAGGTTGTGAAAGTGCACCTCTTTCTTAAGTATATCTATGATGGTTATGCTAATGTCGGTGTTCTGCTTACCCTCGAACCTATTCATAGCCTCTATAAAATGACCTCTGCATGTATAGGTATACCTTGATGACATGTTGACCCTCTCCGAATCCTTAAAGGTCGGTGCATCATCAAGTTGCTCTACTATATTACCACACTTGCACATTAAGAATGACTCCTCAGAATCTACCGGAGTGAGGTCGGAACTATGACAGGCGGGACAGACAGGTTTATGAACTTTTTGTTTATAATTTTCAAGATTGATATATTCCTTTGCTATACGTATATATTCTACAATTATAGAGTTGCGACGATGGACCTTATCGTTATCTATATGAACTTTTGTTTTGATAAAAGAGGTTGTTTGGGTAGTGTCTGTAAGAGATTTATACGCATCTACCAATTCTAATGTGCGTGATAGATATAGAGATAGTTCGAACCCACCCTCTATATCTTCAACTTTTTTACGATATGTCTCCAACTCGGTCTTTGCCATCATCCTATCCAGAGCATCTGGTGAATTGTTAAGTATCCACGATAGTTCACCTATATGTTTGTACATTCTCGGAAGAGAAGTAATCTTACATCGTAGATTTTTGATAATCTGTTCATCGATATAGACTATATCACACCTATCCATCTCAATGTTGATATCGTTCTTTTTGGTATCAGTCTCTTGGGTATACCTATCTTTTGTCGCGGACACGGACTTGGTAGTAATCTTCCTAGGAGCTAATACTTTGATAAAACTTCCGTCGGTAGATTTTTTAGATATAGGTTTCTTAGCGGTGTGTGATTTTGGAGCAGGGAAGACACCTCGGGTATGTTGAAAAAAGGTAGCCATCCGAGGTACGAGGTAAGTTCCGAGGTACGAGGTAACGCAGTGAAGTAGGTACGAAGTAGCGTAGCGAGGTAGTGAGCACCACTTACTAGAATATTTGGATATCCACTACGTTATATACAACTGATCTTTAATGCTATTACTAGTGTCAGCAAAAATGTCTTGATTCTTATCTTCGAATAAGAACTACTGCCTGTCGAAGCATCGCTAATAAAGGTTGATAGATCTGCATTCTGTCGCATCAGTTACACACTCTATAGCATCTGATAGGTAGTCTACCCATGTACGAATAATAGTATCACCACCTTCATCTACGTCGGTGTATGCTTGATCGTAATATACATCGGTCTGTAGTACTCTTATAAGGTGGATACCTCGTGACTTGATATATTCTTCCTTGTATCTATCACGTATCTGAACTACCTCTGGCAATTCCCAGTTATGAATTTGAGTAAAATGTTGAGGACCATCAACCTCGATAATAAGATTAAGGTCGGGTATATAAAAATCAAAAAAGAGTGGTCGATTAGTCTCTGGATTGCGACACTCTAGGTCACCTAAGGCGGTGTTACCTATAAATTTATATTGGGTGTATATCTTTAGGTCGGGATATATAAGTTGAAGATGATTTAGTAATTTGGTCTCAGTCTTCTTTTTGCACATACCACACCATTGCGATAGCGAAGTTATCTTATTTGGTGATGTGGTAAATTTATGACTTGAGTCGACATCACATATAAAGTGCAGTTTGGTGTGAGAGTTTATGAATATAGTTCGTGAATCGACCTCGTAATCAGGGTCAAGATGTTGAGCTCTATCTGATACTGCAAAAGATTTATCGAAACATTGCTCACATTCCAGATCATCACATAATTTCCCTCCTGATGTAGAACAATATGGACACCAAGAATCATTGGTCAAAATATTTGTTAATGAACTTTCAAATGTATGACCACATTCACACCAAAACCAATATTTCTTAGCTGTATATTTACGCACATCATAAGGTGTCACTATGTTGTCTTCACACCACCACCCCGATCTATAGTGAGATGCAAAAGAATTATTATAACAGAACTCACACCATTCCGAATCATCTTTGGGTAAGCCACCATTCTCACATAATAGATCACCATTACAATACGAACATGGCCATGCAACATCATTCTTCGACATACGGTATAGATTAGTTTCAAAATTATGATTACATTCTGTACAATAAAATGTGTATTTGGTATGTGAACTCTTAAATATAGTCAATGGATCTACATCATCAACCATATAATCTGCAGGTCTACCCCATATTTTCTTTACAGATGCAAACGATTTGTAGTAGCACATATCACAATAATCTATTGCGGTATCTCGCACGGACAGAGACCCGCGAGATCTAGACCCTTTACCACACAATCTTTTTCTTCCCAAATAAGGACACCAATTCCCTCTACTGGAACAATCTGTAAGTCTTAATTCAAACGGATGATTTTCTATATATTCAAACCAAAATTTCTTATTTACACTTTTGGAAATCAAGAGAGGATTTTTATTTAAATTCAAATCATATCTCCAATAATCTAAGGGCTTTATACTGCCATCTTTACCATCTACATTATCAATATTTTTAATCGATATAGTTACAGATGCAAATGACCTGTCGTAACATCTCTTACATGTGTCAGCAGATGGATTTTTAATATACATTTTGCAGAATTTCAACATGGTAGCATCACACCCCGGAAATGAAAGCGGGAAGCTGGACTCAATCTTTTTTGAGGTGTGTTTTTTCATCGACTATCTACCCGTATCGACATCAACTATCTTAACTATGAATACTTGGACCAATTTTTTATTTTTTCGAAAAATAAGTTCTTGCCGTAAGTCAGTATGTCGAACAGTTCGGTGTCCGCCAGCGTTACTTTTGTCGACCTAGCGACCTTTGGCGAATTAGAGGGTTTTCTTTATGGAGGTCCTCACGCCATTACTTGGTTCGTAGCCTCCGTGCAGAAGGCTAACTGGTTCTCCCATATTCCGATTTCTCTTCGTAATATCGGTGTTACCGCCCAGTTTGGTGCCCAGAAGGCTAGCTTCTCCCTCTCTCGTCAGGGTGACTACGTCCTCTCTACCTTCCTCCGTGCTAGGTTCCCCGCCATCGGCTTCAAGTCGACCGTCGATCCTCAGTCCGGTGCCACGGTTCGTTTTGTCAACAACCCCATGCATAACCTCGTCCGCCACGTGCAGATTGAGTTCAACGACCTTCAGGTCCAGGAGTATGACAACTACTGGCTCGATGATAACTTTGAGTGGAGATGTGTTGGACAGAAGCGTCAGGGTTACCTCAACATGATCGGATCTACATCCAACTACACTACCCCTGTGGGTCCCGGTGCTTCGGTTGGTGGTACCTTCCTCTCTCTCCCCCTCCCCTTCTTCTATGGTGAGGATTCTGGTATAGCTCTCCCTGTGGCTGCCTTGCCGTTCAACGACATTAAGATCACCTACGACTTCCGTGACTGGCGTGAGCTTGTCATGGTCAATCCCGGAACGGGATCTGCTACCGTTGCCGACCTGTGCACCTATGTCAATGGTGTCGCTCAGGACAACCAGCAACCTCAGCTTAGCAATGTCGAGACATATGCTCACTATGCTATCGTTCACAATGACGAGCGTGTCAAGATGGGTGATGCCCCTCGCGATATGCTTATCCACCAGATTCAGGAGACCCAGGTGTCTCCATTCAAGGATGTCACCGCCGGTCGCTCTAGCTTCGACCTTCGTCTCTCGCACGCCATAGTGCTCTTCACCTATAAGGCTCAGAACATCTCACTCCAGCAGCAGTTCAGCGGCCAGTATGGTTTCGACATGTCGAACTATACCACATTGTCCTCGGTCCTCACCGCTCCGGCCACCCTTCCCGCCGACCCGATCGCCTTCACCACTCTCTTCTACGAGAACTCGGTTCGTCTCGCCAACGCTTCGGACTACTTTGCCCTCACTCACCCATGGTACTTCTCCGATGCCATCTCTGAGAACACCGGCTACCACATATACTCCTATGCCCTCAAGCCGTGGGATCCCACCCGCCCCTCTGGCTCGACCGACTACTCTAAGCTCGCCAACGTCTCCCTCGCCCATGACCCCTCTCTCGCTGCTGTCAACGCTGCCCAGGGTCTCTATGAGGACGGAACCAGCATCTTCTGGCCCGGACCCGAGGATCTCTTCCCTCAGAGCTTCCAGCATGTCTTTTGCGCTAAAAACCATAACATCCTCAGGGTTGCAAATGGCAGCGCAGGATTCCCTTCGCTTTGAGCATTTTTTTCAGCCTACGGACGCATTCCCAAGCTTCAAATGGGAAAAGGACTCGTTTACTTCAAAATTACAAAAAAAGCTTTCTTTTTCATCGAGAAAAGAAAACAACTCCAATAAGTTTACAATTTACACTAAACTTTTACTATAGATGTCGAGCTATGCTACGATCTTTGAAAAAATGATAGATGTATTACGAATTTGTTATCATACTTTGACTGTTGTATAAGTAGATATACACCCCAAACTAAGTATTACTTGGTAAACTATGGCTAGAAACGTTTCCAGATTTAATAATGTCAATGAGGTTCAAAAATATTTCACCTCCAAAAGATCTAAGATACTCGCCATTATAGACAGGGAGACTGAAGAAGAGATTGAGGTTGATAGGATTCCTTATATCAAAGAGAAGGTAAAGTGGACATGCGCCGCTAATCCAGACCATATAGTTATTAGTTCTCTTGGATCCACACTAGCGTGTAAAAAAGATGAGCTTAGGTGTAGAAGCTGTGCTATATCGAAAGCATATGGTGGAGATAAAATATTTGATGAATTAACCAGTTCGATGGAAGGGAAAGGATGGCAGATGGTAAGCGATAAGAAAGAGTATAAGAATTGTCATACTAAACTTAAGGTTATATGTCCCAATCAACATAGCATATTAATTACTCAGAATCATTTTATGTCAGGTCATGGATGTAAAGAATGTGCCAAGACCAAACAACGAAAACATACTATAGAAGATGTCAAAAGAGAGTTCAAAAAGAAAGGATATGTGTTATTGGAAGATGAGTACATTAATAATTCAACCCTTATGAGAAGTATATGTAAATGTGGAAGAGAACGATATATTACCTATAGTAACTTTGTTCGAAATATAGATGGATGTAAAGAGTGTACTCGACGATGGACTCGTGACGGAGTAGTCGATTTTTTAGAGGAAAATGGTTGTACATTTATAGATCCGTCAGAAGATGAGTTTATCCTCAATTCAACCAGTATCACTTATTTATGCGTCTGCGGAAATGAATATACTAGCACTTGGAGACTATTTAAGAACGGTGCTAGATGTAAGAGTTGTACATTTGAAAATATAAGACAGACATGTTTGGAAAAGTATGGTGTAGATAATCCTTCTAAATCGGAAGAGATTAAGAAGAAGATAGTTGACACTATCAAAGAGAGATATGGTGTAGAATATATTATGAATCTAGAAGAGTACAGAGACAAGGCTAAAAAGACTAACATTAACAATCATGGAGGTAAACACAATCTATCGAATCCTAAAATGGGCTTGAAAGCTAAGAAAGCATATGAAGAAAAATATGGGGCTCCGTTGGGATATGTTACAGAGCATATAGAAAAAGCAAAACAGACTAATAGAGAAAGATACGGTGTAGATTATCCTTTTCAATCAACCCAGATACATACTAAGGTGAAGAACACAAATCTTGAAAAATATGGTAATGAAGTGTATTTGGCATCAGAACAAGGTAAACAGCATATGATAGATAAATACGGATTTCCCTATGCTACTCAAAATCCAGAGATTTTTGAGAAGGCTAGAAAGTCTTCATTCTCCCTAAAAGACTATACTATGCCATCTGGAAAGGTGATACAGCTTCAAGGGTATGAAGGTTTTGCCATTGATCTGTTGCTAAAAAAAGGGGTCGCCGAAGATGCTATCAAGGTAGGGATCGATGTACCGAGTATACCATATACCTACGAAGGGGTAGATAGGATCTACTACCCCGACATCCACGTTACCCTAGCGGATTCGGATGGAAGCGAAGAGTTACTTGTGGAGGTGAAATCGGAATACACCTATCAACTAGACGTTGAGAAAAATATAGCCAAATTCAATCACACCAAAGCATTATACCCTCTGGTGGTATGTGTGTTTAGACCAGATGGAACTATGGCTATGATGTATGAGTATATCTAATAGGTGGGTATACATGAAAATTGAGATACGTATATGCTTTGTCACAATTATGCTGACTCGCGCGATAATCGTAGTTACGAGTATTCGTTATACTAGTACATGTCACTCGACAATAACGCGCGAGATATCACTAGAATTTGCGCGGTGTGCCACATCCAACAACCCACTATGAAAAAATGTAGTAGGTGTGAGGCTGTTAGATATTGTTCCAAGGAGTGTCAACTAAAAGATTGGCCGACTCACAAAGGGGTGTGTGGAATGAAAAAAGAGGAAAAGGTGGTGATAGATAGGATTATTGACGTATGTAAACTGGTTAAATTCAAAGATGGTAAACTCCATTCCGATCTCCCCCACTATCGCGTGATCAATGTGTTTGCCGACCAAGGTCTCAAATCACAAGATGGATATAGATCTGTTATCGATAGGTGGAGTTCCGGGGTTATGAGTGACATGGTTGACGATTTAGCATCTGAGTTGAATACCAAAATCTCACCTAGTATGGGAATCGATCCAAAGTTGGACGCCATTACATGGAAGGCTAAAGATATTCAACAGATGGAGTTTACCAATTTAGTTAACATGCATTCTTATATTAAAAAGTTGCTGGCACCGATGAAAGATATTGAAAGTAAATTTAGCGATAGACTTGGAAACATGGAGACCATAGCTCCCGTGATAGATGTGATGTTTATCTCTTTCTTGTATCATAAGATCATAGTACTAAAATCAATCGCTAGGATTAAGGGTACTCCTTCCGATATTGAAAATATGCTTTCTACCTTTTCTTATGTTCATATGGATAATAAGAGATAATATAGCTATATTTCCTGACTTGGTTAGGAAAATTTTGGTTAACTACCTTAAAAAAGGCTATGAAATTTTTCATAGTAGGATTAACTTTTAGTTAAGCTGCTGAACCAATCCATCCCCTATCATCTGGAAGGTGGATGTCGTACCGGGACATACCACAGCTATAGGGTCACCCATGGCGAATTTAATACTTGAACCTATGGCTGGTACCAGAACGATGGGCATGCCATACTTCATACCGGCGTTGGCGGAGCAGGTACCCCACAGAGACTGAAGGGTATCCTTATCCTGGGCTACACCTGCCGCCGCGGCACAGGCCGGATCGTTACCGCCGGCACCACATCTGCTATTAAACCCGGTCTCGCTAGGGGTAGGCATGGTCGGATATAGGTTGCTATTGTTTTGCACCTTAAAATTTTGGACGTTGGCCGGGTTACCGTCAATGACGATCATCACAACACCGTCCAACCCGGAGGCCGATATGTAACTATTCGCACCTTCGATATTTAGACTTTCGATACCGTTGGTGATGGCACCCTGTATCACCTTGGGGGCACCAGACCCGCCAGCACTACCACCTCTTGACGTTGGTGTAGAGCGACGTCTATAAAACCAATATAGACCAAGACCCAATACCACCACACCCGTACCTATTAACAAAATTTTGTAGTTGATCTTCATAACTATGTTCTAGTAACTTAATTTACTACTTTAGTTATATGGGTAAAACTATTATAATCATTTATAAATCAAACAAAAAAAATAATATAAGGTAGTGTGGTTTATCAATTCACAAATATGTCTTCTTCTGGATGGTGTACCTTTGCAAAGATTAATGGGTGGATAGGTATAGGTCTATCATTCATAGGTATGTACGTTACCTATAGATTCATGAAGGCTAATGAGTCGTCGGCAATGAGCGATCAGGCTAAAAGAGGTACCAAGATTGCTTTTGGAATAGCGACCGGCGTCGCTGTGGCATTGGGAGCATTGCAATATCTTCTATTTAGATATCCCGAGTATTGTAATGTTATCGGAATGATGATGATTGGTCTGTTTGCTATAATGGTGATTGGCGGAATCGCTTCAGGAGCCCACAAACAATAAAGATATGTCAATGTGAGTTTTTCTTATTAAAAATATAAGAAAGGTATGGAAACTGAAATAATATATTATGTGTGGGTATGGTTTATGTAAGAGTCAGCCAAAAGTTGATATATGGATCTTATTCCTTTTGAGGTTT
>Ga0075358_1000002_pt1 | contig 23069 bp, 14 predicted proteins | sample WestPond_TuleA_D_FD_120078 | JGI IMG/M metagenome (GOLD analysis project Ga0075358, IMG submission 120078) | Natural and restored wetland microbial communities from the San Francisco Bay, California, USA, that impact long-term carbon... | ecosystem: Environmental > Terrestrial > Soil > Wetlands ... | reverse complement strand
TCTTTAAGCTTTATATTAGTAAAAGCTGGTAGAAAATGTTTGTAAGAGGGTTTGTAAACTATCTGTTCTGTTATCTTAATATTGGAAGGTAAAAGGTCATAAAAAAGCTTATTTACCAACGCAAGCCTCCTAGCATCTTCAAACTCCAGCTCAAAGTGGACAAAGACTTCAAAAGGGAGAAATTCCATAATATTGGCAACTATGAAGTTCCGATATCAAAACTATATCGATTGGAATAACGGAATTTCAATTTATCCATATACCTTTTCTCTTAGAATAAGAGAAAAAATATCTAGATTAATAAACCTATCTTCTAATCTTGGTGGGTATCTTTATAAGTTCGCGTTTAGCTGGTAGCTTTTCGGCGTCTTTAATCTCTACCAAACCTGTTCCAGCCTCGGCTACGGTTCCAAACATTACCGCCGCTGCCATTCCATGCATCTCATCATGTTCCGCAAAACATGAAGCTTCCGCAAAATTCTCTACCGCCTTTTCGAACATACCCTTGGCTATGGGTCCAACATCTCTAGGAATACCATCTCTGTTAACGCTGGTGATCGATCCAGAGCGACACATGCCATCCGCCAATAGACATACATGCCTAGGGTTGATATATGTTCCATCGAATGACAAAATCTTGGTAATCTCCTTTATGATAAAAGCACGTGTCGCTTCTATACCCAAAGTGTCGTATATCTCCCACATATTATCAGAAGTGGTACGCGTAGTGTCCACATTATCCATTCCAAATAGGGCCATAAGGTTAGTACCCTGTGTATCAATGACCCATTCAGTAGATTTTTCCTGGCGATAGTAGGTCTTGGTGATACCTTGTATACCTTGCACCTTTACATTCTTAATCATATCTACCGCGACATCCCTCATGGTAAAATACTCAGCATTGTCGGGGCCTATAAGGGTACGCTTGATATGTTCACCATCTGGCATGACTATCTGTTCCGCTACAATCTTGGATATCTCGGCAAAATTAACATACACCTCAATCTCACCAATGTTGGTTGGTGATGGAACGCATGCCATAGAATATCCCTTGGTACAGAATGAATTATCTTCGATAACCTTGGCTATATCCTCCGTGGTCGTAGCATGTTCATACATCTTCTCAACATTCAATTTCAATATAGCGACCCATGCATCAGCATTGAACTTGGGTTCCATACCCAGGTCTTCTCTAAAGGTTACCCACCACTTGGGCTCGTATTGCTCATAGGTTATAAAACCTAGAGGAGATGAATCCCTTACATAACCGTCTTCGGTAGGTAGGTACTTGAGTTCAATATCCGATAGGAAATCATTGACGGTAAGATAGGGAAGAGGGGCCGCAAACTGAGAGATTATAAATAGAGATTCCTTGTCAATATCGGCTATCTTAGTCGACGAAGTTTCTAATTCTTTTTTATCTTTAGTGGCGGCTAACGTTATTCTTTTCGAATGGAGATCAGAAAGGGTATCATCATCTATGTAGACGGTGCAGGTGGTCTTGGATGGATTGGCGGTGGCATTCAATATCTCTTTCAACCTAGGGACACCAAGGGTAACATCCTTGGCAGAGTTACCGGCATTGTGAAAAGTATCTCTTACACACAACCCACCAAAGATGGTAAAGTTACGAGTGATCTCTACGGTAAAATCATACACCTTCTTTTTCGAAGATGGCTCTTCCGCCACACTTACAACCTCGTCAAAGATGACATCACTATCGATAGCTTTGCGAACTACATCAAAGTCTGTATAAGAGATTAGGTTATCCCTATGATATGAACCATTAAGATTTAGCTCGTCTACCACCACACCAGGTATGATGTCATCCACATAAGGTTTATCATCCATCAAGGTGGTCTCATAAATCACCTGTTTGTATTCATTAGTTAGTTGGCCAATCTTGGACATAAGATTGGAAGCGTATTTGGATGGTATAATTACGTTAACATCTTTGAATACTTTGACATGGGTATCAGTTCTAGAACATAGCTCAGCCACCCCAAAAGCAAGGTCGGTATTTGGAAGAGTGCATACTATATCATTATCTATTATACTAGATACATCACCAGATAGCATAGCATCAAGAAATCCATAAACAAATTCAAGTTCGGCGATAAGACTCCATGGTGGAATTTTGTTGGGGCTACTGCCGGTAATAAAGGTGACTAGAGTTTTATTTGTGATGGTGATGGTAGTCTTGGAACCTAGTTTGATATCGATTCTCACACCATCTATATCACCAAAGATGTCCATATACCACGCCAAAAATCCATCCACATTTTCACCCCATGGAAGGGCAAGGCTGTCGGCGGAGGTAGATTCGATCATACCAAAACAACACATACCAAATACGTAACCTGTCATTCGGTTCATAGGGATGCTAATCTCACTCTTATGTTCGGTAGAACCATATTTAGTAGACTCGAAACTTCGCTTGGGCGATCCATCTTTAGTGGACCTCACCTTAAGGAACCTTATAGGGTCGGCTACCGTAGGCGACCTCATAACTATAGGTACCCTATCACCTACCTGTATCTCCGATCCATACTTGGGGACGATCTTATTATTCTCCCTTACCAGTAGAGACTTACTCTTGGTGACGGTTACCTTTCTACCTGTAGATGTGGTGATAGTGACTAGGTTATGGGTCGGTCTGGAAGATAGAGATGAGTTGAGTCCAAATCCACCACCAACCTCTCCTGGTAGATGTCGAGTGACAGCCTCTAACCTATACCACCCCATCTTACCATCTTCATCCACAGACACCACACTAGCCATCATATCAGAGATGTCGACATACTCGGTATCATTCTCTTGAAAGTGAGTCACCACATCCGCTCTATCGATAACGGTATCTATAAAATTACCAATGGTAGTGTAGACAACTCCACCTTCAGCCAAACCGGTGGTGTCTTTATCGACCTTTACAAAGACTTTCGTGTTCCAATCAACGCTATTGAGCGTAAGCTGAGTAGTTGGCTCGCCAATTGAACAAGAAGCCACCAATCCGGCCATATATCCATTTTTAGCCTTTGCTTCTTCAAATTCATCCTTAATTCTCCGGCAAAACTTTGGTATAACAGATTCATACAATTCTATCTTACTAACTAATGCTCTCAATACGGTCTTGATATTAAAGGTGACTCTTTCGGTAACCTCGGTCTGTACCCCGGGTATACCGGCTTGAATAAAAGAGATCAACATGTCAATCTCAGCCTTACGGAGTGGTCTTTTGACACCAGGGTCGACGTCATCTAAACTTTGTTTAGAGTCTACCTTTGGTAGATCTTTTTCATCATAGTCAAGTTCAGCCTCTGAGTTAAGGCAACCTACTATAACATGGATATTGATAAAAAATGGATAGTCTATGCCTCTAGTGGCCATCAACTCCTTGGCATTGAAGCCGTCGGCACCATACATAAACTGCACTATAACGTTGCTAGCATCCCTAACGGTTCCGTCGTGAGTTACCTTGAAATTATTGATGGCGTTAACAATCTTCTTTTGAATATAACCCGAGTCGGCGGTATCCACGACATGTAATCCATTCGCAAGGCCAAAGTTGGTAGTGGATGGTACGGTAAGATCATAGACATAACGATGATCGCTTACAGGAACATCTTCAATAGACATGATAGGATCTAGGATGGTGTCATTTTGGATATGATGCGCCATAGACCATTTAGTGGCGTCGACATATCCATCCGGAATGATCATACCCTTACTTATAGATCTTAGATTCATCGTGACAGGTAGTAGGTCACCGCACTTGATATCGGACCCATGGGTCTGCAAAAACATTTTTTCTTTTTCATTCCACACCAACACAGATTTTGATTCTGTGACGGTTACGCGCCTACCTCCGAATGTGGTGATGCGATATAACTTATTACCTGGAAGATGCCTTGTGATATGTGTCACCTCCCCCCATGTAACATTTCCATAAGCGTTGGTGGTGGGTATCTTGGTGTCAGATATTTCAAGTATCTCCATCTCTTTCTCTGCATATCTTTGTACTTTTTTAGGATCTGATTCGATCTTTTCATCTATCCAATCGCCAATTTCGACTATCTTGGTAACGTTTTTACTTTCGATCAAAATCTTAGTATCTCTAGTCACAGATTTGAGAGCGGTATCTATGACTCCACGCCTTCCTCCCATAGCGTGAAACCAAACTTCCTTGAAGTCAAGTCCCTCTAGATAGGAATGTTTTACAAATCCTCTAGCCGCCGGGGAGTTGTCTCCTCTGAAAAAGTGCGGTAGGGTTCGAGTACCACCAGACAACATAAAGGGTACTCTTTTACCATCGATATTTTGTTGCCCTACAAATCCGGCGATCTGTCCATTATTGGTATCCGATCCCTTGGCTCCAGCCTTTTTCATAATAACTAGAGAGTTGCGGTTTCCTTTATTCATACCGGTCTTTGCCAACTTGGGGGCTACGCTCATGGCTTCATTAAGTTTACCGTTAATCTCCCTCTCCTTGGTATCTTTATCCTTATTACTAGCGTTGATAATATCGCAACTAATCAAAGCTTGAGTGATAGCATCATCAACATCTTTTCTAGTAGTAGGTATACAATCCGATATGCCCATACTAAAACCTATCCTCTGAATAAGAAAGGTACCCATAAACTGGAACTCAGTTATAATGTCGGCAGCTGTCTGAGGTGACTCCTTCCATAGAGGGTGGATGGTAGTGCCGGCTCCAACTCCGATGCACTTTTTGCATAGAGGTCCGCTGTCTGGTAATATGATACCATGTTTGATCATCACCTTGGGTAGACGTTCATTGACACCCGTCTCTCGATCCCATGTAAAGTTTTTGGGGAACATTATAGAGGCCACTATCTTTCCTGGGATGGGGTCGGTAAATCTAAGAACACCTGCCTTATCAACCTTAACATAGTTGGGATAATACTTACTAGCCCTAATGGCAAGGTCGGATATACGATCGAAAGATATGTTAGACTGGGTGCATGCGTCGAAAAAGTCGGGTAAGTCGATCATAGTCTGGTAGCCAGGGGTACCATCTACAAATTTATAGTTGGGGGTGGGGGTGGCTGTAGACACCACTCCTTCTTCAGGGGTATCAAAGGTCTCGGTTATGATATACATTGCTATAAGAGTATTCTGTACACAGCCCATACATGGTGCATTATGTTGGGCGGAGACGATATTATAAGCATTACTACATACCGTAGCACATTCAACTCTCGCTCCTTGAGACTGGGCTACATGTAAATTCATTTCATCGCCATCAAAATCAGCGTTATAGGCTCTAGTCGCTCCCAATGGCAACCTAAAGGCCAATTCTCCTTTTAGAATAACAGCTTTAACTCCCTGCATAGATTCTACCCTAAGAGTTGGTTGTCTGTTAAATATCCCCATATCTCCATTTTTTATCTGCCTATCAATTATATCGTAAATTTGCAATCCTTGCTTCCCATTCCAAATAAAAGGTTTGGTATAGTTGGAAGTCACTTCGGCGACATTTATAGTGAAGCCTGTTCGCTTCACAGTGTTCACCTTACCATCAGCTAGAAGTTTTTCGCAAGCTTTGATGTTCCATTCCAGCACATGCTCAGGTGTAGTAAGTTTCTTTGCTATAAACTCTGGTACACCCACCTCATCTGATCTTAACATGGTTCCACCTCCAACGATAACGGTACGAGCTGAAAAGTCAGATCTCTTTCCTGCGACATTGTTCTGAATATGTCCATCTTTACCGGCTAGACGTTCTCGAAGACCTTTGTGTTTTCGATTGTTATTCTTGCCTTTTTCCTTACTATTGTCGATGAGAGACCATATATTAATGTGAAGTTCATCAACCGCCTTTTGCTTATCTATTTCAGACAACTTACCTCCCTTTTTCTTACTTTTTGTTGGTTGAGTACTTTCTATATTGACACCCTCTCTATCGGCCTTTAATTTACAGTTCAGTTTAAGAATAGTATTATATTTATCCGTAATATCATCGTCTTTCCTTTCATTCCCCTTAATAACCCAAGGTCTGGCACACGTAGGTAAGACAGGTAACACCACAAAGATCAATCCATCTGGACGAACCTCGTGGCGATGTATCCTATCGGTATCATTCATGTTAGTAAAGTCTTCATTTTCAGATAGACCATCATTGAATCCGATAAGTTTCATAGTATCAGGTTTTATCTGCATAAGTATACCACACGCCTCTCTGGCGGTCACATTCACATACTCTGCCTTGTCGCCGTAATGCATTTTAATAATATTTTTGTCAAGGATAAATCCAGGTAACGAGGCTGAACAGATCGAACATTGTTTGATAGTCTCTGCCTTTTTCTTATAGGCTAGAAATCTAGCCTTTCTTTTCAAATGAGAAATATTTCCAGTAGCATTTTCAGCGATTCTGGGGTTGTAACATTCGATACATATACATTTTAATATACCTAAAACTATAGATATGTATTCTGGGTTATAACAAGGTTCCTCGAGATTGATATACCCCCAGTGACCAGGGCATGCATCATTCTTCTCGCCGCAAGTTTCACATATAATACCATTTGCTAGAGCTCCAAGTCTAGGGTCGTAAGGAGTCTTGGAGTTGTCTACGTTGCCTCGATTAGAGGGGATGTCGATCTCTATACCAAACGCTCTCCATTCATTAGCTGTCAACACTCCAAACTGAACCAGTCTTACACTCTTTATCGCATTAGTCACCGCGTTAGCAGCCATAATCTTGCTTAACCAGTGAGGTACGCACAACAAGTCATATATAACTTATTACGAATGTAATAAGTTTCAATTTTTTACACTAACTTTACCTATCTTTTAACAAATTTTATCTTTTCGGATACAGGGGTTGATACCACTTCTAACTTTTTATTCCATCTAGAGAATGACTCTTCTTTCTGAGAGATAATCTTACCATCACTCAACTCTATAAACCACCTCTCTTTACCATTGTCATGAAAACCACACCAATATCTTCTAAGAGGTCTTACACCTTTTTCACTATATATACCAAAGGTATAATCTGAACTTTGTTCAGTATAGGTGGAAAAGTTAACACCATGCGTCAAATTATCTTCCAATTTAACATTATCAGAGATGACTTGCTCCTTGGGTCTAGAGGTACGGCGTGAAGTGGTATTTATATGACATTTTTTCTGTGTCTTCCACTGTGATGTACTCATCTTCGGGGCACCTCCATTATTGAAAGTAGTATCATTCGAGTTCATTCGAGAGTCTATCTTTTTCAAATCGCCCATCCTATCACCTAACTATCACTACCTAGTGCTCTCTTAAAATCTGTCATATCTTCGTATCTATAAACTTTAGGTGGTAGAAATTTCAGACCTCGACGACCACCAAAAACATCGTTATAGATATACCTTTTCAACTCTGTAAGTTGATCGCTATACTCTTCAATATCTTCCCTTTCCACGTGGCGAAATACATATGCGAATGTCATATGGAATACATAATTTTCGCTCGGCTCTATAAACTTTCTAGCTATGGTCTTTCTTAGAGAAGCGATTTTATCACCTACTACATCCAGAGCTATACCACACGTCTCTTTGATATAGACATCTCTAATCCTAGTACTAACATCAGAGATAATAGTGTGATCACATAGCCGTTCTACCGTTTTTATAACTTCCATAGGTGAATCTGATGTAAGGGGTAGACCATAGATGGTCATATGATAGCTTGAAGATGGGAGGGGTCGCATATACTTTCTCAGGACGGGAGAAGTTTCTATAAAATCTTCTATAGCACATACCCTTCCATAATTAGGAGTGTCCTGGGATAACTTGCAAATGACGGTATACCCTTTCACATGGGTAAAATTACCCTCCGAATCGGTCATACTATAACCTTCGGTAGCTCACTATCATAAAGTTATATTACCTTATAATATAACATTTTTTTGCTTCTATAGCATATATAAATCTATACTATATAGAGGCCATATCCCTAACTTTATTTCGAAGCTTAGTAAAAAGTTTATCCCGATCTTTAGACTTTGAGTTAAGGATACCCCTAACCATAAGTTTGGTCTTTTCAGTTAGGAATTCAGCTGTATCTTTATCAGCTTCAGGATCCGTAAACATATCTAATATCTTCTTATGATGGGTTTGAGCCTGTTCTTTCAACTCATCGAGAACCTTGTTAAGAAATGTAGCGCCGTTATCTTCCTTCCAATCCCTAGAAGTCAATAAACGCAGAAATTTAACCCTACCATAGTCGGTGCATACATAGTTTCGTTGTTCATCTTGGACGATAATGTCCGCTATAAAGTCCAAGAGTCCTTTTTCTGCATTTATAAAATGCTCATAGGTATACTTACCGGCGCTAATATCTTCCCTAACGGTCTCTTCCGTAAAAGGTCGGATAGTATCACAGTTCACATTTGCTAATTTAGTGTTGATAATGGTCTTATTTTGATTCAAAGTTTTTGGGATGGCGGTAACATCTTTATAGACTTCAATTTTACCTCCGGAATTTGCATCTTTGAGTTCAAACTCGCGAAGGTTATCTTCTATAGTTTTAATATATTTATCCTTTTCTTCGATTATAGCATTAAGATCATCGATCTCTACATGTAGTTCTTCAAATTGATCTTCCAAAAAAGCTATCAGCTCATTCTTAGTCTCAATTTGTTCTTCCAGAGGTGTAACTTTCTCTCTAGTCTTACATCCTTTTAGGTGTCTAGTTAATGTATGTTTGAGGGGGGTAATATAATCACAATATCCACATTTATAAGGCCCGATCGCCTCATCAGAACAATATTTCGCAGATTTCAAATGTCTATTGAGACACGATACAGATGAAAATTGAGTTTCGCAACTGGGACAAGTCAAATCCATCTTCTAAGTCAAACTTAATGATGAGTGATTATGATACTAATCACTTCTAAATATTATATTTTTCTAATTTTGTATGCAACATTTTTGTTGCTCATGCAACATTTTTGTTGCTCATGCAACATTTTTGTTGCTCATGCAACATTTTTGTTGCTCATGCAACAATAAAGAGGCATTGATTTTCAGTCACATCTCGACATGTTTCTCTACGATCGATTTAGATCCTTTTAAAAATCGATCATAGTGCGAAGTTGTACTCGGGTCTGGGGCGACCCCGTCGGATTTTCACATGGAATTTACACACACACATAAATTGTGTGTGTAGTTGGGAAATCCTAATAATACCCCAGGCTATATTTTTATGAAATTATGAATTTTTGGGTTTCGTATAGAAGTCAACTTTTGACCTATGGTCGGAGTGCTTTTTACGAAAGTCAGATTATATATCCGGAGGTATATGAAGAATAGTTATGAACTCGATATTTGACTTTTTGGGTCGACCAAGTTTTCGATTCGATTATAATTTTTTTCACTTTCACTTTTGAAAAAAACCAAGGTTACTTTCAAAAAAAGTTGGGTCGACTGATAATCGGAAGTTGTCTTTCAAAAAAAAAGCAATCCGACCATAGGTCGAAAGTTGTCTTCCGTGAGAAGTTGGATCGACATTGACCTTCGATAAGAAACTTTACCCCAAGGTAAAGTTTCTTACCGGAATATCTAATTTCATCCTCTTTGAGGGGATATCTGTAAAACAGATCTCAGATATACATCTCTTCATCTTATCCGCTACAAAGTTTACGTATCGGATGGTACCTATACTGAACAAAGTTCAGATTATACCTCTGGTATATATATACTGAACAAAGTTCAGATTATACCTTTGGTATATATATAGTTTGTACATTAACTATATATTTCAATTTTTATATATAGGTATATATCTGAACGTCGTAAGGAACCCTATTAAAACTATGTTATGATAGATATAGTTTTGGAATGGCCCTAGCTAAATTTTCCATTATCGTTGCTATAGATGCTGGTAACGGTATCGCGAAAAAGGGCGGGATTCCATGGAATAGCAAAGAGGATTCAAAATTTTTCAGGGATACAACTATGGGGAGGGGTAGAAATGTAGTTATTATGGGTAGGCACACATATGAAGCTATTCCCGAAGAATATCGCCCTCTTCAAGGACGAAGATGTGTTATCATATCTCGAACATGGAGACAAGAAGATCACCCAGAGGTGTCGGTATACCCATCTCTTATAGACGCTTTAGCCGGTATAGGGTCATCTATCAGTTCATATGAGGATGTATTCATCACAGGAGGTGAACAGGTATATAAAGATACCATTAAAAATTTCATGTACCTGTGCAGAAAAATCTTCGTAACAAGGTTCAAGACCGACTATGGGTGTGATCAATATTTTCCCCTAGACCTTGTTAGAGAATATCCTCAAGCGGCCGACCCTGTTAAAACCAGAGACTATGTTAGATATACATATCTGCCTGTCGTCAAACATGATGAATATGAATATCTTCGAGCTTTGGAAGACATTAAAAATAGAGGTGAAGCCAAACCTGATAGGACGGGTGTCGGAACTACCAGTCTATTTGGAGTTAAGATGGAATTTGATATCAGAGATCGTCTTCCTCTTCTCACAACTAAAAAGATCAACCATGAGGCTATTATTAAAGAACTACTCTTTTTCATCTCAGGAAAGACCGATACGAATATCCTTTCAACTCAAGGAGTAAAAATTTGGGAGGCTAATACTAGAAAGAAATTTATAGAAGATGCTGGGCTACGCTGGAATGAGAATGATATGGGACCAATGTATGGTCACCAGTGGCGTCACTGGGGTGCCGAATATAAAGGTTGTCATGATGACTATGATGGACTGGGGATTGATCAGTTGGCCAAGTTGATCGAAAATATCAGGACCGACCCTCACTCACGTCGGCACATCCTATCTGCGTGGAATGTTGCCGATATAGATAAGATGGTTATAGCACCATGTCACATCTTGGCGCAGTTTAATGTGTCTGGTGATAGAAAGTACCTAGACTGTCAACTGTACCAGCGTAGCGGAGATATGTTTTTGGGTGTGCCTTTTAACATCACCGCCTATGCCATTCTCACCTATATGATAGCTCACATCACGGGTCTTAGACCACGAAGACTAGTCCATGTTATAGGTGATGCTCACATCTATGTCAATCATGGTGACCAGGTGAAGAAACAGATATCTAGAACACCTAGACCCTTTCCAACCCTGTCTTTTAGGGAGGCCACTAGACTCCATGAGATCGATGATTTCACATTCAACTCATTTATTATAGAAGGATATAATTCTTGGCCCGCCATCACCGCAGATATGGCAATCTAGCTAGATTAGATTTTGACTAATATTTTCGATCTGTATCGAAAATTGTAAAAATGAAAACTCCATTAATCGGCATAGTATATTCTGGTCTTCTTATGAAACCTATCATAAATCTATCGGTCGTATCCTATGGCCTAGGGTGCGACCACTTTGATCCAGAAACAAAAAGTTGGAAGGTAGACCCAAAACATGACATACCTTATATCAATCTAGATATCTACCATCAATACCTGAACAAAAATTATAGCGATGTCGTGTACAATGAAATTATGAAGTACATGATAGATACAAAGGGTGATATATCTATCAAGCGACGTCGTACCAAATTTATATTCGGTGATCCAGGGTTAGTATACTCTGTGGAATATTGGAACTCTGGAAATCCAAACACTACTTATACCAAAGCTATTTCGTGGACCGACCTACCATGCCTTATCCCTATAAAAGAAATTATAGAACGTACTATCATTCCAAGTCGACCAAAGTTTAACTTCTGTGCCATACAGTTGTATCCTAGCGGCGAAGTAGGTATCAATCCGCATCGTGACAAAGAAGGTACCATCATTATAGGGTTATCCCTCGGTGCCACCAGAACATTAGAACTCACTCCTCCATCATTTTTAGATGGAGAACCTAAGATATGTGAAGAGCTAGGTCACGGATCTCTATATGTATTTTTACCTCCTACTAACGATTATTGGTTGCATTCTATCCCAAAAGATCATAGAGTGAAAGAGCCTAGGATAAGTCTCACTTTCCGAAACGTTAAAATTTAAATTGTAAATCTTACCCTAAAGTAAGATTTTAGTCCCAGCGGGAATCGAACCCGCGTTAAGGCGTTATAAGCACCCCGTTCTGCCACTAAACTATGGGACTTGTATCGAGGGATACAAGTCCGAGTCGTCGATCCTAAGACTCGACTATTTATTGGTTTTCATATCTTTAAGCTGGTACCTAATACCGGCGCCTTATATTCTAAACAGACTGAACATATTGCTCACACCTCCAAAAGCGGCGGCCGCTTTTGACTTTCTAGTTACCCATACCCAGAACCATGAGAATGCGATAAGAACCAAGGGTAGTATAATCATAATGGCAGCCACCTTCTTATAGTCATCGGGTTTAGATGGGTCGGTAGGTGGAGGATTTTTCAAAGTATATATACCCATACCTATAAAACCTGTCCCTATGACGGTAGCCATAACGGCGCTTACTACCGACATTATCTGACCCAGGTCAGCCATACCTGTATATACATCAGATCCTATCCTCTCAGTCATGGACGCCATTTTAGTACACCACTAGTATACGTTACTATTAATATACATTACTATAATCACATTGGGGTGCGAAGTAATTTCTTAACCAACGTCAAGAAAACGATTAGAGATTATTTATCCTTCTTGTATTTTTCAGACAATGTCAGCAATGTATCAAAATAACACCAAGCGGCTTCTCTATCTTCATCAGATAGACCACCTTGAGGTTCCGGTGTCTTTACCAAATTCACAAAATAATTTACCCTATCTTGGGGCAACCCTTTGAAGATCTCATTCTTCTTTTTGATAAAAAATTCTACATTTCTATCTCTAATCTCCGTTTTATAAGGAAGGATATGTTGGACTACATGATTTGAAATATCATGATCGCTAAGTTTTTTGAAAAAGAATTGGATGAGATCCAAATCTCCTTGATCTATAGGATTTGTAAATACATTGTCCCTTAGATCTGCTATGAACTCTAAGATGGTCATTTTGATATCCTTGCTATAATTATGGTTCGACATAAACTTCGCACCTACTGCTAAATATGTGCTGATCTTCTAAATACGATTTGCATATCGATTGGTCGCTATATATTTTTACAAGGTTAGAGGTGACTCTATGACGGATCGTCTTCATATCCCAAAGAATCAAGCCTCTCCGCCTCCATCTTTTTCGCCTTATTTATAATATTTTGCATAGGGTTACTTGAACCTTTAGATCTACCAACTTTTTTGGTAACTTCAGTACCCGCATCTTCTGTCAGTGGGGGATCTAGCTGTCCTTCCTCTACAAAAGAGACTCTTTTACCTTTTGCTTTTGGGGGTATTTCACCCTTTCTTTTTGATTTGGCTTTAGCTTTCTTTCTTGGTTTCTTTTTCGTATCCTCAAGCTCTATATTAGGTTCCTCTTCTATAACTTCATCAACGACATCGTCGTCTTCTATAACCATCTTTGATGGTTTGCGAAGAATAGATTTAGTACTACTAGTAGTACTTTCACCCTCAAAATCGTCTGTAGGTATTATAGTAACCTCATCATCACGATCACTACCATAATCATCTGCGTCGGCGTCGACATCATCGTCATCATATATCACCACCTTCTTTGGATGGCTGGGGTATGGTTGTATAGCCGGTTTAGATGGTTTGGCATAGTCCGTTGTATACATATTTTCCTTGGGGTGGGGTCTCATAAAATTCGCACTTAACAATCCCATGATCTTATCAGCTCCTACAAATAGTTGTATATTACCATCCTCACGTGCAACTACCATACTTGGAACTATGTTAATTTGAAAATATCTACCTGTCGCCGCCATCCTTCTGGTGTGCTCTGTATCGAGTCTGACTATCTGTATAGGTAGTCTATGCTGATAGATAATATCCAACACAGGCATACATGCTTTTGAATTTGAAGATATAAATAGAGTCATCGACATTGCAGATAGGTTAGTATATATTGACCCGTCTACTACTAGTAGTAGAACACATTGGCTTTTTAAGCATAGTACCATAGCCTTTTTAAGGTACTAAAAATATCCATAGTATATCAGTAAACCCATCGACTTTGGGTGGATTTATAATAAAGTGTTAAGGTAATGCGGATAAAGGTGAACGGTGTGCAGTTCGATATATTTGAATATGATGATGACGCAAGCATCATTGAAAAATATGCAGTGACACAGGCAGGTACGCTTCCATCTTTTTTTCGTATAGAATCTAAAACTGACTCTGTATTAAAAGATGGAAGTTCTGTGGTTATCAAAGATGTTAGAATTTTTATTAATAAGCTAAAAAGCTCAGATTTTCAAGATTCTGCTATAATAGAAAGTATCCTTGCATCATATCCAGCTTTGAAAAAAACAGAGATTGGTTATATATGGATAAAGAAGAATTATGAATTTGAAGGCGCTAAATCAAAGACTCCCATAGATATTGAGAATCTAAAATACCTTGATAGATACGTCTTTACCACATCTATTAGGGCTGAAGCTGCCGTCATCCAATTTGATAAAGATGTCACTACCGGTCATGAAAAACTTAAGAAAAAGATCGCAGAAGAAAACAAGATATTAGAAGGACTGGCTAAGCATAAATCCACGCAGGTAGACGATTTCGTATTGGAAGAGATTACATCGGATATAGTTCTTAAGTTGCCTGGTGGTGAACTTTTGATAGATGTATTTGATGCTATGGACGCATCAGCAGATATACCTTTTATACTTTTGGCCTATAAGAAAAAGAAGTATTTCAAAGTGTATCGACATCTACCCCCTCTCGATGAGTGGATAAATTTCATTCCACCCACGGAAGGTATATACCTTAAGGTGAATACTTCGGGTACCAAAATATCTACCTTGGCGACCACTACTAAGATAATGACCTCATATTCAAATGCTATATGGCACGCAGAAAACAGACTAGAGATATCATTTAGCACTACAGGTGGCGTTAAGGAAGAGGAGGTTCGTGATAAGATCTTGTGGTGTTTAAGTGAAAGGATAGATTATCAGATATTGGTTAATCGCCAAACAGCTATTAAAGGTACATTTTCGATTCCATCCATAAATTTTAATAGAGCTGTTTTTACAGATCTAGTCAGAATGAATTCTATCTTCAAATATTTCTTGTTTTTCAACGAGAGACAAAAGACTGTAATGCAGAAACGACTATTTTATCTATATTATCTTCCAGATCATAAAAACAATATCCCTAACGCTCTAACTTTAACCATAGCTCCCCTTACCGGTACTGATGAATCGACATCGGCTATAGTAAGAGTATCACATGCATCCAATATACAACAGGCGAATAGCGTTAGGCTTATCATATCAAAATTAATGTCCATATACTCAAAGGAGTACGATAACATTGTTGACATATACTCCAATATTATTCCTAATTTCAACGTCCTGGCGGACATACATGTTAAGAAGGTAAAGAAACGTGAAGATAAAAAGACAGGCCCCAGAGCTGTTGCCCTAAGAAAATTCAAAGGTGACCTATTTGGAAGCCGGTATCCAGACCAATGTCAAAAAGAAAAACAACCTTATGTTATCAAGACTATGGAAGAAGCTGAGAAGGTGGCAAAAAAGTTAGGTGATCCACACAAGGTTATGTTTTTTGAAGGTGCATGGTATGCGTGTGACCCTAGAGAACCTGATGATAAAAATTTCAAACACTTATATCCTGGACTAAAAGAGAATACGTCGAAGATTGATGCAGCATATAGAGATAAATTTAAACTGATGCCTTGTTGTTATACCCAGGACCAATATGAAAAAGCAGCTTCACATCTTAGAAAATATCTGTTGGCTACCAAACCTGGAGAGACCGGAGGTGGAGAAGATGAGGGTAAAGAAGGAGGTATGGGATATATAATGGGTTCTAATAAAAAACTACCATCAGGAAGATATGGAGAGATGCCTTTCAATTGGGAGAAACTTTTCTTACATCTTGAGGTCAAAAAGATAATACGAGGTAGACAGACCATCTATCCTGTTTTGAGACATGGCGTTATGCATTCACCAGATAGTTTTATACACTGCCTTGAGAGAACTTTTAATAATAGGTATGTGTCTGTGAACCCCGATGATAAAAAGAACATGGTAATGACTGTAAGAAAAAAGATGATACCATTAATATCACTAGGTAGACAGGAGTTGTATGACTATTCTAATGATGATGTCAAACGTATGTTGGAAGATCCTACTCAATATATTGACCCATTGAAATTTATATCTATAGCCGAAGAGTATTACAAATGCAACATCTTCATGTATGTTATAAGTGAAAAATCGCCCAATGGAGATATTGCAATCCCAAACCATTCTCAAGCATATCTACCATCACGTATAGATGATACCAAACCTTGTGTTTTGATGACCCTTTATGAAAATACTTCAAATGAAATGTATCCTTATCAATGTGAGGTGGGGTGTTTGATAGTAACGACAGAAAAAGGTAAGATGAAACAGATCAATTTCACATTTAATACCCAAGATCAAGAAAATATTAGTTCATCAATGGCAAAGATGGCTATCAAATTATTTTACGATGCGAATGATGTATTTGTGGTAAGCACATCTGGCTACGAATCGTTCCACCCTTTTATGGGCTAACGCTCTTATCTCCTATAATTATATACGTATAGTTATATACGTATAATATGGACTTAGGAGTTAACAGTGTCACCTCCTGTGTATTTAACCATATCATCATATAAGATTTTACAGACGGTTGATAGTGGATATTCTTTCAAAGCTTCATCTATCTCTAGGGGTGATGGAAATGTTGGAATCATAGATTTGATACATTTGTAATTTCTCTTTGCATAATTTATGATAGCACACCCCCCTTCTTTGATGCTCAGTTTCAACACCCCGTCAAAAAATCCGAATTCAGCCTCTCGGCACATTATCAACCTATCTTGATTTTTAACATCACATTTCTTTAGCGATGCTATACCACTGTATCCTTTTGACTTTGCCAACTTTAATACTCGAGATGGAGATAGTCTAGTAAGACCCGCGTTTGAATCGAGTAATAATAAAGTCACCTCGGTATCTTTAGAAGAATCTAATGGTACAACCCAATTGTCTCCTGTGCTTTCATCATAAAATTTAGTACCTTTGGCCACCTCTATTACATATAGATTAGTTTCCGGATCTAAATATTTTTTAGAACATAGAAACCAATTGAATCTCTTATCTTCTTCTGGTACTATATCGGATACATTCAGTCTCCAATTATTAGGGTAATAGAGACTAACGACAGTTAACTCAGGGAATACATTTTTCATATTCCTTACACCACTAGTATTAATACAAGGAAAAGTTTAATCTCTTCACTCAAGCAAATAAGTTTACCCAAGGTAGATCGTTTGTAGCATAGCTACTACTAAAGTAGATAAATCGCTTGTTCAATTATGAATAGATATAGATTTTTTTATTTCTTTGACTTAATTGATACCTATACTTTTTAATATTACCATATAAAAGAGATAAGAAAATATCAATTTAATATTTATATTTCAATAGATATTGTCTACGTGTTTATACTTATCGACTCCACCCAATGCAAATATATCAGTGATCTTTAATGGGGGCAGTACTATTGCCTAGTAGGCAGTACGTACTATACTAATACCAATTTCCATGCTTTTTTATAGCATAATCTACCAAGGGTAGATTATAACCTATGATTACGACAACGATTAAATTCTGATGGTACCTCGGTCATACCTATCGATACCTCCCACATCTATAATCTCCGTGATAACAGCACCTGGGCTAGTGGTACGAGTGGTATAGTCAAAGTTGGGGTCAGAGATCCTAACACCCAATATTTTGTCTGACCTGCTATGTTCAGGATATTTATCAATCTTAGGACCCATTCCAACATACAATACTCTCAATCCATAACCTTGGACGCCTACATGCTGTAGGGCCGCATCAAAGGTCATACCCACAATAGGTGAAAATTTGTTCATAATCTCTCGCTCCTCGTTTTTCTTCATACCATACTGGGTGCCTATATTTTCCATATCACCAAGGGTCATGTAACCACCGCTCTTTGACACATGGAAAGATGGGGGGTAGTTAACGTCTGGGGTAGATGGTTTATCGACTATAGGCTTGCTTACTATTGAGGTATCGATCACTGGGTCGACCCTATCCTTAATCTCCTCTTTGAAAATATTATCAAGTTCAACTGTGAGAGCATCGTCCACATCTTCGAAACGATGTTTCGAGTCCCCTAAAGATGGATCGTCATCGTCGGCATCAGTTATAATAACCTTCTCTTTTTTACCTATGGCATGAACCTCTGCTAAATTTTGGTCTTGTGAAACTCTTATATTTCCATTTGCAGGCTTTCCAAATAGAACGCTCATAGCCGTCTCCAATAGCATGTTTTTAGTATCCTTATCTTTCATAATCTCCTTTACAAACTTATCAAAGCCTTCAGGATTTTTATTAGCAGGAAGTTTACCTTGTCGAGATAGTTCATCTTTCACATTTTTAGCTCCATCCATAAGGTTTTTAATAAGATTGTCACCTGTAGGAAATTCTGGGGTTGGGCCTTGTGGTATTTTTTTCATCATATCGACTAGATCGTTAGTATCAACTACGCTTATGACATCTGAATTTTCAGGAGATTTCATGGCTTTCATGGCTTTCATGGCTTTCATAGTTCTGATAATAGCCTCCATAGGAGAGTCATCAGTATATAACTCAGGTGATCTACCAAAGGTAGACTCCGAACTTCGTTCGGGTGATTTGGGTTCTACATCCGCTGTATCGGGCTTAGTAACCTGCGATTTAACGTCAAGTTTAGTATCGATAAGATTGATGATCTTATCTATCTTATCGCTGTTGCTAGCCGACTCTTGAACTAGCTGATCCATCTTGTCATCTGATGTATTTCTCAACCCAGACAGTATCATAGTAACAATAATCATAAAAAGTGAACCTACCGACAATCCCAAGATAAAAGCCTCTTCCAAAAATTCACACTCCATGACGACTACCTTGATAATGTAGATGTCGAAGTATACTGTTTTAAGATTTCTTTTATTTAAGATAACTGTTTGCAGTACTAGTGGTACCTCTTACATTATTCGTTACTCGCGTCGCTACTTCACTTCGTTACTTCATTACTCACTTCGTTCGTATGGCGTCCAAAAATCTGATACTTAGTAAGTTGGTGGAGCTCTTGACAAAGAGGTCATACATCATTAATGCGGTCTATGTATGTAATGAACTGGGTGGTACCGGTGGTACCGGAGTGAGGTTGGTTGAGGTACGCACACCAAAGATGCAAAAACTTTTTATAATATATATACCTACCAAGTACACTATGATATGTAATACCACGACCTACAAGGTAAAACGTATAAGCGAAACTACTTCGCGACCTTTGGCTAAACAATCAGATTATGTGTCTACCGTTAAAGGTAATTTTCTTGAATGTGATCTACTTACACATTCTGCAGATTTTATATGCCTCTATAAAAATAACGGAACCACAGAAAACTATAGATTTGGAGAGGTTGTTAATAAAGACAAGAAAGAGGTCGATGTGGATGAAAATCCTATAGACCAATTTATATCAGATTCGGAGGTAGCATTGAAAAAGATAGATCCAGGCATATCACTATCATCACAACGTACTTTGTCGGATGATATAACTACAGAGTTAGATGAGAGTACGGTTGTCGAAGCACCAGGGTCGGTCGAGCTCGAATTTGTAGGTGATGTTGGGGTAGGTGGAGATAGCGACCTAGACGATATTAAGGAATTTATAGATTCTGGTGCGCTAGGTATTACTAATGCTATGGTAGACGACGATGATTCTGATGTAGAAGGTGACGAAGTTGTAGACTCAGCTATAGGTATAATATACTATGCCATCGACATATCTCTATTCTATAAAAAGATAGGTAATCTAGAAGATGAGATTCTTACTATATATAATACTATAGACGACAATGAAAGTACTATTAGAGATGATAGGTTGGCCGATATTGAAGATCTGGCTCAATCTTTGATTATACACACAAAAGATAAGTTAGAAAAATATAAGAAGGAGGAGATCGACCTCAAAGCTCAGATTGTAAAACTGTCTATCGTTCTAGATAAAACACTTTCTTTAAAAGAAAAGATTAAGGTTGACCCAGAAAAATACATAGAGGCTCAGGGTGAGATAGATAGGGTATATAATCAGACTAGAAACACGGTCTATGACATTAATATAGAGTTACTTAAGATTAGAGATGATGTTGACGATGTACTGAGCATGACTCAGAGTACGTTGGAGGGGTTGATAGACTCATAGGTATGAGAAGTCATAACCGGTTAATTTTTTATGACCCGCGAGTCATAAAAAGATCGAGACTTAGACGTTTACTTTGGGGGTGATGGGTAACTTTTCCTCCTCTGGTGGAGATACCATCCACAAATTAATCTCTTCATCATAGTAGACATGAATGACGATGGCAAGGTCACCAAGGGTGTATTCGATAAAGTTGACATTGTCTTTGGAGAGCTCATAGACGCTATCACCTATACATAACGACATGACTCCATCCTCATAGACCGACCCGCAATCTAGGGGTATCTTTTTCATCTTTTCTATAAAATCCGAAAGGGGCATCCTGGCTGCAAGTCCGATATCAGATACAGGATCGACCTTTGGCGGTTCGACTACATCTGAGTCGTCAACTTCAGCATCAAAGATAATGTCATCAAGGTCATCCACTATACATGTCCCAACATCCAATTTTGTTAGGTCCGTAGGAATGAGTTCGACCTTTTCTATACACATATCTCCATGGTCATCATCATAACCATGTGATGTCTTATTACTAATCTCCTTTACCTTGTCGACAAGACTCACACCATCATCGTCATCGTCAGTTACGATAGGTTCTTTGGGGGAATCTAGGAGTTGACATTTTTTCTTACCATTGATACTTGCGAGAAGCATCCACTCTCGACCTTTTTTACTATCATCACCATCCTTATGAATTTTTTCAGCCATGGTCGACATGGTGATATCCATAGACTCCTCAATACGCATCTCTTTCATCTTCCTAAAATACAATATAGCATGATCGATTCCCTTGACACCAAGGTTCCTCGACAACAACTCGATAGCGAGTAGCGCATCATCTTCATCGATGAGTCCTTTGTAGGGGATAAGGCTCTTGACAAGACGAAGATGATTATCAGATGCCATGTGGATGATAGTAGTATTATGTTACCTGGCGGTAACATAAATATAGACCGTTTGGTGTATTTCATTTTTCGAGGTACTATGGACGTCGCGTAGCGCATAGCCTTTAGAGGTACTGTAGGGTACTATAAACTACCTATACTATGTATTCTACCCATCTACTTCTTCTGCAACAACCTACGTTGCTGGGGTTTCTGTTGGACTACCGTCTTATTTCCAAATCCCTTTGGGGCGGGCTTCTTTGCGGCGGCGTTAGTAATAATATGGCTGTACCTGTCGGCGAGGGCCTTGTATTGGAGCATAATCTCCTCCCCCATCTTCTCATCGATACCGGCCGCCTTGGAGATGGCAGCGTGGTCGCCCCTGTTCATACCCGGAGTGTATTGGGCGTTGACAAACTTCTCAAACATCTTCTCGTCAATGGTTGGCTTACCAGTGGTCATCTCCTTAATCTCACCCTCGACCTTCTCAATAGTATCTCCATCGTCACCACCCTCCGACTTCTCCTCATCGCTACCCTCGGTGACCTCGGTTACCTTGGATGACTTTGGCTTGGCGGTCACCTTAGAGGTCGCTTTGGTGACCTTGGGCTCCTCCTCAGCCTCCTCCTCTTCGATCTCACCCTCGGCTTCCTCCTCGACCTTATCAGACTCATTCTCCTCATCTTCGACAACCTCCTCGTCCTCCTTAAGGAGGTTGCTCTCATTGAGTTTCTTAATCTCAGCTGCGGTGGTGAACTTATCATCGGCACGCTTCTTCACAGAGACGTGCCACAACCTAAAGCGACCAAGATCCTTGAGGTCCTTCTTTTCGATAGGGACTACCGCATCATCAACAACCTTGCCATAGATACAGGAAGAATCCTTGTCATAGACAAACCCCCTAGAATCCACATAGACACCCATCTCATCGTCATAGTCGACCTGAAAGGTCTTCTTCTCTTCCTCTTCCTCCTCTTCGACTTCCTCGACTTCCTCCTCTTCGGCCTCTTCTTCAACCTCCTCTTCAACCTCCTCCTCCTCAACCTTAGCCCGGGCAAGGCGGGTAAGGTGACCCCTAAGGCTGGCAAGGCTGGTAAGGTCCTCTTCGACTTCCTTAGCCTTCTTACCCTTAGGTTTTGGTGCCTCTACTTCCTCATCATCTGGTTCTGCCGTCTTCTTAGATGAGGCCTTAGATTTGACCGGGGCCTTTTTGGTAACCTTAACCGCTTTGGCGGTCTTCTCCTCAGATTTAGAGTACTTTTCCAGAGCAGAGATGACACCATCAAGGAACTCGGACTTTTCGCTGGTCATCTCCAACTGATAGTTAATAATAGTAAGAAGGTCGGTGGCCGACAGATGGTACACAACATTGGGGATCTTGACATTCTTAGGAAACTCAAGCTCCTCGTCTTCGATATCATTCTCGTCATCTTCGATGACTTCCTCAACCTCCTCTACTTCGACCTTAACCTTCTTACCCTTAGGTTTGGCTGGGGCCTTCTTAGCCGGCTTAGGTTTCTCCTCTTCCTCCTCGGCTTCTTCCTCCTCTTCCTCCTCGGCTTCTTCCTCCTCAGCTTCAAGATTAGCGGCGATCGATGCCTGAAGTCGTTTGACAAGGGCAGCCTTTGCTCCGGCCACGCTAGCTCCAAATGCCTTAAGGTGAATCTTAAGGGTGGCAGCATCCATGGCAGAAAGATCCTCGTCGTTAAGCTCGGCGGCAAGGACATCAAGCGACTTCTCATCTTCCTCTTCGATATCTTCGACTTCCTCGACTACCTTAGCCTTCTTACCCTTGGGTTTGGCCGGTGCCTTAGTAGTCTTGGTAGCCTTAGGTTTAGTAGGCGCCTT